>Ga0222714_10000051_pt1 | contig 142628 bp, 168 predicted proteins | sample C33_3DmetaG_FD_165048 | JGI IMG/M metagenome (GOLD analysis project Ga0222714, IMG submission 165048) | Estuarine water microbial communities from San Francisco Bay, California, United States - C33_3D | ecosystem: Environmental > Aquatic > Marine > Unclassified | place: USA: California...
ATAAATTTCCTTCAATTAGAGCTAGATATGGATCATTATCTGTATATAAAAATGGAACAGCCTTTTTAACTCTACTAACAACATTTCTTTCCATAATTAATTTTGAATCATCAGAAAGTTGATTTGAAATTAATAAATTTAACTCGCTGTATCTCAATGCAAAACCAAGTCTTCTGAAGAATGATCCAATACCTACACCACCTTCACCAGAGTAATTTGTGTATGCTACTGAAGGTCCTTCAGTTGATAATGGGTAGTCAACTTCTTCTTGTAAAGAATTAACAACAACATACTCTTCAGAGTCAGCAGCTTCACCAAAATAAATTCTTGGTTGTGCAATTTCAAGTTCTTTTACTGTTGTAGTCGCAGGTATACCTTTTACATAAAAATCAGGTTGGCCTTGGCTGGCTACATTATTTGCAGGACTAAAAACTACCCCGAAGCCATGTGTATATTGAAGTCTTTCATTAACCCAGCCAACTGCGGGTAAATTTGTTTGATCTAGCTCTCTTGCAGCTACCATAACTTGAGTTAGTACCCCATTAATTTCATATCTGTCAACGTCTACTTCGTCTAATGCATAGTAGGCTCTAATCTCTTGTAGCTGACTATATGTTTCAGAGAGTACCGTTGGATCCCAAAGTCTTATATTGTCAACAGTTTGAGCATTGTCTGATATATCTTGTTTTGATAAATTTGGTGTTGCAGAAAATGATTTTTCTTCAATCTCATTTAATCCGTAGGCAAGTCTCGTATAATCAATATGATTTTCAACATAAGCTAGTTCTTTATTAAGTTCATCTGGAACAACTCTAAACCTTTGTATAGCTGCTGGCACCAAACCTCCAACAATTATTGAAACCGCTAACCATAAACTAATTGCAGTAGCAGGTAATAACCAACCTCTTCTCTTTATGTTGACTAAAAGCAAAATTGCACCAAAAATTGAAATTAATATAAGCAAGTTCAAAGCTGGTAAATGGGCAACAACATCTGTGTAGCTAGCGCCAAATACTTTACCTCTTGGAGAATACAATAACTCAAGAGCATCTAATCTATATGCAATAGCTTTAAGAACAGCAATAAATGCAAGTAACACAGACAAGTGAGCTTTGGCACCACTACTGACATCAGGTAAACGTCCTTGTCTTAATTGTAGAGCTCCAGTTGCTACAAAATATAAAACGATAACTAAAGATGTAAAAATTACAAGTTGAAAACCCCAAGATACAAAAAGTCTATAGAGCGGTAAACCAAAAACATATGTCGAAATATCATTTTGAAAAATTGGATCTAGTACATTAAAGGGAGTTTGATTTAAGAATAGTAAAACTTGCTCCCACAATTGCGAGGTTCCAGCACCTAGAAATAAGGCTAAACCAACTGATCCTAATAATCTATATCGGGCAAACCTTTCGTTTGTCCAAGCTCTAAATCTAGATAAAGGATCTTGGGATTCAAAAGATTCAAATATATCCATTACTGGAGTTGCTCTGACAGCTAATTTCAAATTAATAAAAATAAATAAAAATGCAACTAATGAAGTACCGAATATTAATCCAGATTTGGTAATTAATATTTTTAGCCAAACTGAATTCAAATTTATTGAGTCAAACCATAAATAGTTTGTGAAAAAGGTAGCAATTGCTCTTGCAATTGAGAAACCTACTATTGCTATAAAAATAACAAAAGATAGTCCCCTTCTTTCACCGCTATTTGGCACACCGCCTATATTGACCATATATATAGTTTATTTGTGTTGTGTTTTTAACTAGAACTGTACTCTAAGATTACTGCGAGTGCTTCATCAAAATTATCTACAGGAATTATTTTTGTTTTTTCGGTTTCATAATTTTTAGCAACTTCATAATTAGCAACAGGAACGAGTATAATTTCAGCTCCTGCGTTTTTAGCTGCAATAACTTTCTGCTTAACTCCACCAACTGGACCAACTGAACCGTCTATTTCAATAGTGCCTGTTCCTGCAATAACTTTTGAATTAGTAATATCCTCTTCTGTTAAAAGATTATAAACATTTAAAGCCATCATAAGCCCAGCAGAAGGCCCTCCAACATTCCCCGTTTTAATATCAACAGCAAATGGGAATTCAAAACTTTCATTTACTGTGCTTGCTAAAAAACCAACCATTGGTTCACCCTCATATTCAACATGTTCAATTAAGTTTGTTTTTACGAAAAGATTGTCTGATTTTTCATTAATAGTTCTAGTAAGACCTATTGTGATTTCATCACCAATTTTATAAGTTCTTAGTGCTGCTATGAATTCTGTTGTAGATTCAATTTTTATGTCATTTATTGAAGTTATTAAATCACCTCTTATCAATTTATCATTAACTGGTGAATCTTCTAGCAATCCAACCACAAGCACACCATCTCCAGTTGTAGTTACATTGTATCCAAGTTCTTTTAGAGCAACTGCAATTGCAACATTTTCAGACGTTTTCATATTTTGCAAACTAATCTGAGTCAGCTCCTCTGGTGTCACACCATTTGGTAAGATAACTTCTCTTGGATAGAGGTCAATTCTGTTATCAACAAATGACCAAAGATAAATTAGATAGTTTGCTTCGTCTCTTCTAACGGTAAGTTGAAATAAACTACCATCAAATGGATAAACTTTTTTTTGATCAACTTCAATTTCCCACTGGTATGGTGGTCCTGGAGACATGAAATAATAATCAGTACCAATAAAAGTTAATGTGGTAGGAAATGAAAGAAAAAGAACTACTAACAATAGAGACTTTTTGTATTTACTGAAGTAATTTTTCATAGACTAATAGTAGGTTTTAATAAAAAATAAAGAGCCGGTATTAAACCGGCTCTTTAAGATAAATTATTTAAAATTTATGCGCAAGGACCGCTAGTCCAATCATAAGATTCGGCAGTTGGCCCAACATAGCTAGGTGCTAAAAGTCTAGCGCCACTGGCAATGCTTCCATCAGGTATATTAATATAGCTGTCATTATCAGCTCTATTTTGACCTAATTCTCTTGTTTGCATCATGCCATCTGACTCAACATAGACATTAGCAGCAGCTCTTCTAATACCTTCTCTAGTTAAATCTCCACCCTTATAAGCAGCTTCTAGAACTCCTTTTAAGTGATATTGTGAAGACCAACCAGCAACTAAGAATGAACTTGCTGATTCAACACCCATTTGAGCTAATGTAGCTCTCATTGTTTGATGAGCAGTTGTGTCTGCTTCATATGGAGCAACCCAAGCCATGCTATACATAGCTCCTGACTCAAATAATGCTTTTAATGGAAAACCTTCCTTAACAAATGCATCATTATATGAAGGTGCAGCCATCATTGCAATTGGAGTCAAGCCTTGTTGAAATGCTCCACCAGCAACTTGTGCCATTTGAGTTGGTCCAACAGCTGGGAAGTAAGCATCCACAGGTTTAGTTACCATTAACCCAACAGCTTGAGCAACGTCAAACTCTAATGTTGGAGGTAAGTATTCCCATGCAACTTCAATTCCATTTTTTGCTGCTGCAACTTGTATTCCAGCAGCCCAGTCATTGCCGTAGTCACCAGCAAATCCCATAATTCCAATAGTTTTAATATCTACTGGTAGGCTTGCAAGAGCCCAGTCAAGAGCATTCATACCATCTGCACAATAAGCAGATCCGAATTCAACTACTAGACCTTTATCGACTGATTTATATGACCAACCTGAATACCAACTCATTGGTGCTCCAACCATGCTATCTTTATCCATTTCATCTAAAATAAATAAAGTTTGTGGAGTTCCTAAACTCATTGCTAAAGCAGCAACTTTGTCTCTTTGAGAGTTATATACTTCAAGATGTTTTTGTGGATTGTAACTGGTGTCTCCACCTTCTACAATCGCAACACTGTATTCTCCAATTCCTCCAGCAGTATTTGCCCAGAGCCAGAAAGCTCTTTGTGCAGTTTCAAGAGCAGGGGCAACAGCAGCATATGGACCTGTGTAGTCATTTAACATACCTAGGTAAATACATCCTTTTGTTGGATCTGCTCCAGTAGGAACTCCTCCAACTGCTTCAGGACATGGTTCTGCAGTTACACCAACTCCAGTTTTAACTGACGAAGCCGTGGTAACAGCAGGAGAATCTAAAGTCTCAACAACAGTCTCAGATGTTGCTTCTACTGTTTCTTCAGCGGTACCACCACCACATGCAGCTAATACTAAGGCTAGAATTGAAAAAATAATGATTCCTTGCTTACGCAATGGTTTCATATTCCCCCCTATTTTTATTAGTACTAATGTTATAAGGATACTAGAACTTTTTGAAACTAGTATGAAAAAGGCCAAGCTTTAAAATAATTTCGTAACCTAAACCAAATACCCCATAAGCCTCTGGGTTCAAAAATCAAAAATATTATTATAAATAGCCCAAATATAACCCTTTCAATTTGACCTGATGATAAAGCAAATCCTTGACCAAAGTTTTCAAGTGAATGAATTACGGTCTGAATAGTGCCTGGCAAAAGGGAAAAGAATAGTGCTCCAAATAAAGGTCCAAGTACAGTACCTACGCCACCAATAATTACAATGGCAACAAACGTAATCGAATATAAGAGATTAAAAGTTCCTGGCTCTACTCCACCAGAAACTGTAAATAATAATGATCCTGCAATTCCAGCATAAAAACTGGAAAGTGCAAATGCGGAAGATTTAAACTTAAATAAATTTATACCGATTGCTTCAGCAGCAATATCTCTATCTCTTATAGCTGAATATGCTCTTCCAGTTTTTGATCTAGTTATATTTTTTACACCTAACCCGCATAAAATACAAACCAACAAACTAAATAAATAAAGTAATTGATTTTTTTCAAGTATCACGTTTCCAATATTAAAGCCATCGTCGAATTGAAAACCGAACAAAACTACTTTTGCAGTTTTTCTTCCTAGCCCTGCACCACCAGTAAAAGTTTTAAGATTTGAAAATAAATGAGATCCTATAAAAACTAATGCTAATGTTACCAGCCCTAAGTTCAGTCCTTTTAGTCGTACAGCTATAGGGGCTATTAATAAACCTAATAATGAAGCAAAAAGTCCGCTTAGAGGTAGCCAGATAATCATATCTAACTCATAGCCAACAACATAATCAGTTGCTACCCCACCAAGTACGGCACCTGTATAAGTACCAATACCAACAAATACTCCATGTGCTAAGCTAATTTGTCCGGCAAAACCAGATACAATATTTAGGCCCCATGAAGCAACAGCAATAAGGAATGCTGTAGTTAATAAAAGAATCCAATAATCTGTTGCAATGAACACCATCGCAATAGAAAAAACTATCATAAAAACAAACCAAATTTTTTGAGTATTTGTAGATAATATTGCTGTTTCTTTTTTGTAATTTATATAAAGATTTGGTCTACCTCTCATACTCTTTCAACCTCTTCAGTGCCAAATAAACCATCAGGTTTTACAAGTAGTATTGCAAACATAATTAAATATGGAGCAAGAAGTGAAAAACCGCTGCCTAAAGATATTCCTATTAGTGTTTCTAAATTACTTTGGAAGTAGCCAACATAACCCTGAGTCAATCCAATTATGATGGAACCTACTACTGCTCCTGATATTGAATCAAGACCCCCAATTACTACTGCCGGTAAAGCTCTCAAAGCAGAAATAAAACTAAATTGAGTTAATGTATTAAAGCCACCAGTGATAAAGAATCCAGCCATTGAAGCTAAAATACCTGCTATAAACCAAACTAATCCAAATATTCGTCCTACATCAATACCTTGAGCTAATGCTGCTTCTTGGTCAAGAGATGTTGCTCTCATTGCAACTCCATATTTTGATTTTTTGAAAAATATGGAGAGTACAATTATTACAAAAATTCCAGTGAAAAATGCTGAGATTTCTAAATATTTCAATGTAACACCGTTTAAAGTAATCGAACCGAAATTTCCAAAATTGGGAAATGGATCACCTAAATATCTCGGACTTAAACCAATCCAATTATCTAATACCGTTCTCAACAGAATATCAATACCTATTGTAAGAACTGCAACAGAAAATACTGGTTCTCCAACCATGGGCCTAAGAAAAGTTCTTTCAATTATTAAACTCAGTAGACCAGTCAATAAAATCCCTAGAATTAATGAAATCCAAAATGGAATTCCCCTATCTATTGCTAATGAACTAATTAATCCAGCACCTACAACTGCTAAGGCAGGTTGGGCAAAGCTTAAGACGTCCATCGCTTTATAAATTAAAACAAATCCAATTGCTACTAGCGAATAGACAGCACCTAATGCTAGGCCCTCTGCAGTAGCTTGTAAAAAAATTGTCATTAGTACATATCTTCTATTAATTCTTTAAACTGTTCAATAAGTACATTCCTTTTTATTTTTTGAGTAGCTGTAAGCTCTCCCTCTTCATGATCGAGTTCTTTCGGAATCATTCTAAATTTTCTAATTTCTAAACTTGAAGTATTTTCGTTAGCTTTTTGTATTTCTCTCCAAACTAAATCTTTAACTTCTTCTTTTTCTGATAAATCTCTATAAGTTGTATGTGGGATGCTTTTTCTTAAAGCCCAATTTGAAACAGTATCAAATTCAATACAAATTAAAGCCGTTAAATATTTGCGCTTATCCCCTATAACAATAGCGTCCTTGATAAATGGAGAAACTTTTATTTTATTTTCAATCTCAGAAGGTGAGACATTTTTACCACCACTCGTAATAATGATATCTTTTTTTCTATCAATTATTTTTAGGAACTCTCCATCAAACACACCGACATCACCTGTATGTAGCCATCCATCTTCATCAATAGTTTCTTTTGTAGCTATTTCATTTTTAAAATATCCTTTGAATACTGCACCACCCCTAGTTAATATCTCACCATCTTCTGCTAATTTAATTTCCATACCATGGTTTGGAACGCCTACGGTTCCTAACTTAATCTTTTTATCATTGTTACCTGATGCGTACCCACAATTTTCTGTCATTCCATAACCTTCAAATATAGGAACACCTAGAGCCATGAAAAATTTTAAAATTTCTGGAGCAATAGGTGCAGCACCGGAAATCGCTGTCTCAGCTTTGCTAAGCCCTAATTTTTTTCTCAAAGTTCTAAATGAAAGCAGCCATCCAATAAATAAATAAATTTTTGCAATTAAATCATTAAAACTATTATTAAGTTTTCTTTCAGCACCTTTATAACCAAAATACATAGAGATTTTGAATAGTATCCTTTTAAGAAAAGAAGCATCTCTCATTTTGACCATAGCACCTGAATGCATTTTTTCTAAAATTCTTGGAACAGCTGGAAAAATAGTTGGCTGTACTTCAATCAAATCTGCTTGAACTGTATCAATGGATTCTGCAAAATTAATTGTTGCTAAAGTATGAGTCGCAATTAACAAATCTGTTAATCTTCCAAAAATATGGCACAACGGCAAATATGATAAAAATTGTGGTTCTGTTGCTTTTATATTCTCTACTAAAGAGAAGTTCGGTATCTGTGAAGCAACCCAAGAAATGTTGCCATGAGTAATCATTGATCCTTTAGGTGGTCCAGTAGTTCCTGAAGTGTAAACTAAAAAAGCTACATCATCATCTTCAATTTTGTTTAACATCGAATTTACATAGTCTGGGTTTCTATTAAATTCTTCTTCTCCAAGTTTTAAAAAATCTTCAAAATAAATTAATTTAGGATTGTCATAGTTGTACAAGCCTCTTTCTTCAAAAAATATTATTTTTTGGAGCATTGGTAGAGAATCAATAACCTCCAAAACTTTGTCTACTTGTTCTTGATCTTCAGCAAATAAAACTTTTGTCTCGGAATGTGATAACAAGTACTGCACTTCTGAAGGAGGATTGGAGGGGTATAAGCCAACACTTATTGATCCAATTGATTGAATTCCTATGTCTGCAATAAACCATTCAGGTCTATTTTCAGAATGAATAGCTACAGAATCCCCTTTCTCAATTCCATAGAATTTAAGGCCCATTGAAAGATAATTAGACTTTAACCAAAAATCTGAATAAGTTGTTTCTTGCCATAAACCGTATTCTTTATATCTCATGGCAATTTTTTCAGGAAACCTATTAGCAGTTTCCTTTACTTTTAAAGATGGAGTCTTTCCACCTTCTTTGAGTATCTCATCATAAATTTCTTCCATTGTTAAAGCCATTAAGAACCCCCTCCTAAATATGCATTTATAACTTTTTCATTAGTTACTATTTTCTTTGGTTCATCTTGAGCAAGCTTTTCTCCAAAATTTAAAACCATAACTTCTTGGGCTATATCCATAACCATGTTCATATCATGGTCTACTAAAATTATAGTTTTTTTCATTTCCTCATGAATGTCAATAATAAACCTAGCAATATCTTCTGTTTCTTCATTATTCATTCCAGCTGCTGGCTCATCCAATAGTAAAATTTCAGGATCCATAGCTAGAGCTCTACCTAACTCAACTCTTTTCTGAACCCCATAAGGCAGTGACATAATGTATGAATATCTAAATTGCTCTATTTCTAGAAAATCTATTATGTCTTCAGCACGCTTTCTAGCTTCAACTTCAATATTTCTTACTTTTTTAGAGAAAATTAAACTTGATATTGGCCCATAGTCCAGATGTCTATGAGCACCTATTAAAATATTGTCTAAAACTGTCATATTTTCAAATAATTCAATATTTTGGAATGTCCTTGCAATGCCTAAGTTTGCAATTTCATCAGGTCTTAATAAATTTAAATGATTATCACCAAATTTAATTTGTCCTTCAGTTGGCCTATAAATCCCACTTATACAATTAAATATAGAAGTCTTGCCAGCACCATTTGGTCCTATAATCGCAAAGAGTCTACCTGGGATTACTTCAAAACTTACATTATTGATTGCAGTTATTCCACCAAATTTTAAAGATACATTTTCAAAGACTAGATTATTCATGATAACCATCTTTTTTTTCTTTTATAGTGCTTAACATCCCTGAAAGATTTTCTTTTTGTTCCTTCTGCATTTAAACCTAAATAAAATTCTCTGACATCTTGATCTTTTAATAATTTATCGCTTGGGTTATCCATAACAATATTTCCAGTTTCCATAATGTAACCATGGTGTGATATGTTTAATGCCATAGTTGCATTTTGTTCAACTAATAATACAGTTACACCTTGAGAATTTATTTCAGTAATGAGCTCAGCAATTTGATCAACTAATTTTGGAGCTAAACCTAAACTAGGTTCATCCAAAAGCAGGTAAGACGGATTTGACATCAATGCTCTTCCAATTGCCAACATCTGTTGCTCTCCTCCCGAAAGGTATCCTGCTTCACCTTTAGAACGTTTTTTAAGAATTGGAAATAATTCAAAAATTTTTTCTATATTTTTTGAAATTTCTCTGCTATTAGTATGTCCTCCAAGTCTTAAGTTTTCGACTACAGTCAATTCTGAAAAAATCCGACGTCCCTCTAAAACTTGTGCAATACCTTTTTCAACAATTTTTGACGGTTTTAAATTAGTAATTTCATCGCCATCAACAAATATATTTCCTTTAGTTATATCACCATTTTGAACATCTAATAATCCTGTAATCGAACGAATAACAGTGGTTTTTCCTGACCCATTGCTTCCAAGAAGAGCAACAATTTTACCTTTTGGTATTTGAAGCGAAATACCTCTTAAAACTAAGATTACGTCCTGATAGACAACTTCTAAATTTTTTACCTCAAGCACTAGATATTACTTTAAGAAGAAAAATTAATAATTTCAAATAAAGAATTTGGATTAGTTAAATTTGTAATAACTTTTTATACATTTTAACGGTATCTATTATGTAAATATGGATAGCAACTTTACACAACAAGAATTATTTGAGCAAAAAAAATATATTTCTGATCTTATTGAAGAAAAATCTACAAAGAACAAAAGCTCTATAAATTTAATAATTGGATCTTCATTAGTTTCAAGTAGCATTGTTCTCTTCTTTCTTTACACTTTTGGTATTTTTGAATCACAAGAAGTGGTATTACCCGATCCTATAACAATCACAGAAACAATAAAACAAACTGAGCTAGTTATGCCGAGGGTTGATTCTTCTGAAATTGTATCTATAGCTGAATTAGCAACAAAAACTATTGTACAAATTCAAGTAGGAACTTTGGATGAAAATAATGAATTTATTTCAATGGGTGGTGGATCAGGTGTAGTTATTTCTAATGAAGGACTTATTATTACAAACCATCATGTTATTGAAGGAGTTAATGAAGTAAGGGCAATTTTTGAAGACGGTAGATTGTATGAAGCAACAATTATTGGTTCTGACAAACTTACAGATATCGCATTAATAAAAATATCTTCTTCTAATTTAGTTTCAATAGGTATTGGAAATAGTGATAATTTAGTTGTTGGCGATTTGGCAGTAGCAATTGGTCATCCCCTTACTTTAGGTGCGGCTCCAACTGTCACGACAGGTGTTGTTTCAGCTCTTCAACGAAGATTAGATGTTGGTAATGATTTTGACGGTTCGGCGGTAACTCTATTTGGCCTAATTCAAACCGATGCTCCAATTACTCGAGGGTCTAGTGGTGGAGCTTTAATTAATAGCAATGGTGAACTTATCGGAATAACAACCGCCATAGCTACAGCAGATGTAGGAGCAGAAGGACTTGGCTTTGCTGTTCCAATAAATTTAGCTTTAAATATTGTTGAAGATCTGATAGATTTTGGTGAAATTAATCATGCTTTTTTGGGAATTCTCGGTGCACAGCACTTTGAAACTGCAGATGATGGTGCAAGAATTTTTGCAGGAGTATTTATACAAGAATTATATAGCCCAAATAATATCCAATTTGCAATAGCAAAAGCTGGAGCGCTTCAAGGCGATATAATTAAAAAATTAGATGGTAAAGAAGTCAAAACTCTAGATGGACTAATTACAGAACTTCGCAAAAAGAGAGCTGGTGACGAAATTGAAATTGAAATACTTAGAAATGAGCAAAGAATAACATTAATGTTTCAATTAGATTTAAGACCCACTGATGTTTAATGTCTGACGACATATTTTCACAACTGTTTAATTTATTTAGTAACAACGACGATGAAGTAAATTGGAAACTTGCTAAACAAATTAATAATCATTTGAATAAAGAAGAAAATCAGCTTACCTTTTCTAACAAAGAAGTTAACTATGAAGAAATTTTTAAAGTAATAAAACTCAATATTTCTGATTCTGAAATTTTAGATTTTAAATTACTTTCTAAAAAACAATGGGGTGAATGGTTTATTGACTCAATTCAGCATTTTGATTTTTCAAAACTTTCAAATAATAATATCGACTTTGGTTTTGGTAATCTACAATCTTCTCTTTTAGGAATGCAACTTGGTAATTTAACCTCTTTTTTAGCTAAAAACACTTTTGGATTAAGCCATTTTGGAATTTTACTTCCAAAAAGTAATACTCTTGCTATTAATTATCAGAACTTTGACAAAAGAGTAAACCAATTTGACGTAAATGAAAATGAGTTAGTTATGGCTTTAATGACCATTGAATATATAGCTTTATCAATGGGTAAATATGAAGCTCCATTTCAATTTTTGATTGATAAATTAAATGAGAGTAACTCTAGTCTTATCTCTAGTTTTCAAGATAACAGCTCAAAAATTGATTTTGAAAATTTTACAAATCCTCAAGAAATTATGAACTCAATACCAGAAATGGAAAATTTTAATTTAGAAACTTTTTTTGACCCAATACTTGGACCATTAAGTTTCTATAGAGAAGTTATCAAAGTAAGAAGTAAAGAACTTCTTACTTTTCTAGATAAAAGTGTTGTCGATTTAGTAATGGACTTAAGTTTTATATTTGAAAATTCATCAAGTCAAGGATTAGAACAAAAACTTGCAAGTTACGAAGATTCCTCAAAAACTTTTATTAATTTTTTAAGTGATTCAGTAAACGTATTTACTCTTGATGAAATTCTGTCTGATACCAACTTAATTCCATCTTTAGAAGAAATTTTAGATCCAATAGCTTGGGCAGCTAGAACTTCATTGCCTCCAATTTAATTAAATTTGCACACTAAACTTATTTTTACAAAGGAGAAAAAAAATGTCTATAAATATCGGAGATAAAATACCAAGTTTTAATTTAGTTAGTAATAGTAAAGTTAGTATGTCGGATGAAGATTTTTTAGGTAAAAAAACATCATTTGTATTTATTCCATTTCCATTTAGTACAGTTTGCGACAAAGAAGTTTGTGAGTTAAGAGATAATTTTTCAAATAATACTGAAACTCCGGATACAGTAATAATTACAGTTTGTGCTCGTCCAACAAATGACGCTTGGGTAAAACATTATAATTTAGATTATCCAGTCCTTGCTGATTTTTGGCCACATGGTGAAGTGTCTAAAAAATTTGGATGTTTCAATGACCAAGTTGGAATATCGATGAGAGTAACCTACATTACTGATGAAAATAATATTGTCACAAAAATAATAAAAACTGACGAAATTATCGAACCAAGAAGTATTGAGGATTATAAAGAAGCTTACAGCTCTTAACCAACTTCTCTAATATCGAAATCTGAAGAACTTTGTCTTTTTATTTTTCTGCGTTCTCTTTCAGAAAGACCACCCCAAATTCCAAATTTTTCAGAATTTTCTATAGCATATTCAAGGCAATCTGATTGGACGGAACATGCACGACAAATAGATTTAGCTTTTCGAGTAGAAGCACCTCTTTCTGGAAAAAATAAGTCAGCATCTGCGCCTTTACAATTAGCTTCTTCTGTCCAAGAAGGCATTCCTCCGATTAGTTCTTCCATTGATGATTGCTCCACCCTAACTCCTTGTTATAAATTACACTTATGTAATTTAATCAGCTATCTGTAAAAGTCAAGAGTGGATTTGTCTATTTAATTTATATTTATTTTCGTAATATAGGATAATGATAAGATGCTTAACCAAAAAATTGTTTCGTCTGGTTCAGTTTACAAAGGTAGAACTGGCATGTGGTTATACATTTTTCATAGGGTTACAGGTGTAGCGCTTTTTGGTTATCTTTTACTTCATATAATTTCAACTGCTTTAATTTTGCTAGGTCCAGAAGTTTATGAAGGTGCTGAGGCAATTTATAAAAACTTTTACTTCAGGCTTGGTGAAGTTGGGTTAATGGCAGCAGTATTAGCTCATGCAATTAATGGATTAAGAATTATAACTGTTGATTTATGGAGCAGAGGTTCTGAATATCAAAAAAGGTTGAACTTTGTTTCACTCTTAATTTTTATTTCAGTGTTTATACCAACAACTTACAAAATGATTAGTTCGTACTTTGAGCTGTGTATCGAAAAAAGCTCTCCTGGTACAACTGTAATAGACTGTATGACAAGACCACTTCCAGATTGGAAATCAAAATGAGTACAAATCAAAGAACTGATTGGGCAAGAAGACAGCCCCCTACAGGTGGTAGTAACTTTGAACTTTATGCTTGGTTTTTTATGAGAGTAAGCGGTTTGTTCCTAGTTTTATTAGCAACTGGTCACATGTTTATTATGCATGTTTTTAATGACACCTTGAACTTAGACTATGAGTTTGTTGCTGCTAGATGGGATACCCCTTATTGGAGAACTTTTGATTGGCTTCTTTTAGCTTTGAGTTTACTTCATGGTACAAATGGTTTGAGGATAGTTTTACACGATAACATATCTAATCAAAATCTAAGAAAAATTTCATTATCTGTACTATATTTTGTTTCAGTAATGTTTTTCATTTTAGGTACTTATGTATTAATAGCTTTTGTGAGTGAAGTATGAAAATTATAAAACATTCTTTTGACGGTGTAATTGTTGGTGCTGGAGGTGCCGGTCTAAGAGCTGCTATTGAGGCAGCTCCTCATATGAAACTAGCTGTTATAACAAAGCTTTATCCTACACGATCACATACTGGTGCGGCACAAGGTGGAATGAGTGCGGCACTTGCAAATGTTGAAGAAGACAATTGGAATTGGCATGCATTTGATACAGTTAAGGGATCTGATTATCTAGCTGACCAACCAGCTGTAGATATTCTCTGCAAAGAAGCGATTGATTCAGTAATTGAACTCGAGCATTGGGGTCTTCCATTTAGTAGATTAGAAAACGGCAAAATTGCACAAAGAAGATTCGGAGGTCATACTATAAAAGAAGGTGCAGCACCAGCTTTTAGGGCATGTTACGCAGCTGATAGAACCGGACATATGATTTTGCAAACTCTTTATCAAAAATGTGTTTCAATGGGCGTAACATTTTTTGATGAATTCCAAGTTCTTGATATAAAGATTGATGATGGAATATGCAAAGGTGTTGTAGCTTATGAAATAGCTACAGGTGATATTCATATTTTTGAAGCGAGAGCTGTAACTTTTGCAACTGGTGGATTTGGTAAAATTTATAAAGTTAGTTCTAACGCTCACACTTTAACTGGTGATGGTCCTGGAATGCTTTATCAAAAAGGCATTCCATTAGAAGATATGGAATTTTATCAGTTTCACCCAACTGGAATTTATAGACTTGGGATTTTACTATCTGAAGCAGCAAGAGGAGAAGGTGGAATATTAAGGAATAAAGATGGAGAAAGATTTATGGAAAGATATGCTCCAACTATTAAAGATTTAGCACCTCGTGATATGGTTTCGAGAGCAATTGCAACTGAAATAAACAATGGCAATGGTGCTGGTCCCAAAAATGATTACGTATATTTAGATTTAACTCATCTAGGTGCAGAAACAATTAAACAAAAACTTCCTGATATTACAGATTTTGTTAGAACTTATGTAAAAATAGAACCTATAAATGAGCCTATTCCTGTTCAGCCAACAGCACACTATGCAATGGGAGGAATACCAACTGATATTTATGCACGTGTACTTAGCGATGCTAGTGGTTCAATTCTTCCTGGTGTTTATTCAGCAGGAGAATCTGCTTGTGTTAGTGTACATGGAGCAAATAGGTTAGGAACTAATTCACTGCTTGATATAGTGGTTTTTGGTAAAAGAGCTGGTCAAAGTATGGTTGATTATGTCTCATCTACTAAACCATCCTCATTATCTGAAAATGCTGCTGAAGAGCTTGTAAACAAAATTGAACGACTTCTTGAAAAAGAACATAATCCAGAATATTCAGTACCAAAAATAAGAGAAGAACTTCAGGATTCAATGGAAGAAAATGCAAAAATATTTAGATCGGACGAAACTTTAAATAATCAAACTAAAATCTTAAAAAATCTAAGAGAGAGATATCAAAATGTAACTATTTCGGACAAGGGATCTGTTTTTAATTCTGAACTTCTTGAAGCTATTGAATTAGAATACCTTCTTGATATGTCAGATACAACAGTTGCTAGTGCCTTAGCAAGAAAAGAAAGTCGTGGAGCACATTCTCGTATAGATCATGTTGAAAGAGATGACAAAAATTGGTTAAAGCATTCATTTGCATTTAAAAATGGGGACGAAGTCAAACTAAAATACAAAGATGTTGAACTAGGAAAATATGAGCCAATGGAAAGAAAGTACTAATGGATATTACATTAAATATTTTAAGATATAACCCGGATTCAGACAAAAGAGGTCATTGGGAAGAATATAAGCTTGAAGCAGAACCTGATGAAAGAATTTTAGATTTATTACATAAGGTTAAATGGTTTGATGATGGCAGCTTGTCGTTTAGAAGATCATGTGCTCACGGTGTTTGTGGTTCTGATGCGATGGTTATTAATGGTGAAAATATGTTAGCCTGTCAAGTTTTAGTTAAAGAAGTTAGTAACCCAATTAAAATTGAACCTATTAGAGGTCTTCCTGTTATTAAAGATCTAGTAGTAGATATGGAACCATTTTTTGATTCTTACAAAAAAGTTCTTCCTTATCTTATTAACGATGAAGAACCAGGAGAAAGAGAAAGACTTCAATCACCAGAAGATAGAGAAAAATTTGAGGATACAACAAAATGTATTTTATGTGCAGCATGCACTACAAGTTGTCCTGTATTTTGGACTGCTGATAGCTACATAGGACCAGCAGCCATAGTAAATGCTCATAGATTCATCTATGATTCAAGGGATACGGCTGATAAACAGCGTTTAGAGATACTAAAAGATGTCAATGGTGCTTTTAGATGCAGGACTGCCTTTAACTGTACATCAGCTTGTCCAAGAGGAATTCAAGTAACTAAAGCCATAGAAGATGTGAAAAGAAAAACACTTACTATTAATTGATAGAAAATATTATTCAAACTTTTAAAGATAAATTATCTGAAGAAATAGGTAAGAAAAATATATATTTTGAAATATCAGATAAAAATGCAATATATTCACTAAAAGATTGCATAAAAGTAGAAAACATAGACAAAAATAATTCATATTTAATTTTTAAATTAAATTTTGAAACATTCAATGAATTAGTCCAAGGAGAAAAACACCCTGAAGATTTATTGTTCAATGAAAAAATTAAAATTTCTGGAGACATTAATCTTATTTCTTAAAATAGAAAAGACGGCTAATGCCGTCTTTTCAAATTGATAAAAAGAGCTTTTTAATTTAAAGCGTCTTTTAAGCCCTTAGCAGCTTTAAAAGCTGGAGCATTTTTTGCAGCTATTTGGATTGTTTCTCCTGTAGCTGGATTTCTACCTTGTCTTGCAGCCCTGTATTTTGACTCAAAAACACCAAAACCAGCAACACTTACTTTATCGCCGTTTTTCATGCCATTTGTAACGCCACTAAAAACTGCATCAACAGCTTTTTTTGCATCGGATTGTGATAGCCCTACTTCAGCTGCAACAACACTTGCTAATTGATCTTTGTTCATAGCTGTTTAGCCTTTCTTTATTGAGTTTTTTTTAAAACTCCTTATAGACATTATAGTTTTTTTAAAACAGTTGTCTCAGAATACTGAAATTATTGAGTTTTTTTTAAAAAAGGCTGATTTTATTGATTAATTATGCTATCTAACTCTTCAACTTTAATTTTAACGGCATCAGCAGCTGCAACAAGGTTGTCCTTTTCTATTTCACTTAAATCAAGCTCAACAATATTGCTAACTCCATTTTTTCCAAATTGTGTAGGGACTCCGAGAAAAACATCATTGATTCCATATTCTCCTGATACCCATGAACAAGCAGGTAACACTTCATTGGAATCTGTAACAATTGCCCTTACCATTGTTGCTGCTGCTGAAGAAGGTGCAAAATAAGCACTACCGGTTTTTAATAGCGCAACAATCTCTGCTCCTCCATTTGATGTTTTCTCAACTAAACTCTCTATTTCATCATTATCAAGATACTTTGAAAGTGGTTCGCCATTAACAGTACACTGTGATGGAGCTGGCACCATAGTTTCACCATGACTACCCAATGTAAGTGCGTAAATATCCTTCATTGGAACACCAAGTTTTTCGGAAATAAAATAAGCAAAACGAGAAGAATCTAAAACACCCGCTTGCCCTATAACTTTGTTTTTTGGTAATCCAGAAACTTTTGAAACTAAAGCTGTCATCTGGTCAAGTGGATTTGTAACTACAATTATGATTGGTTCTGATGAATACTTAAGTAAATTATTAGTAACTTCAGTCACAATATTCGCATTAACTTCAAGTAAGTCCATTCTTGACATTCCTGGCTTTCTAGGTAAACCAGCTGTGATTACTATAACATCACTGTCTTTGGTGTCTTCATAATTATTTGTTCCCACAATTTCAGTTGAAAAATTTTCAACATATCTAGATTGATTCATATCTAAAGCTAGTCCCTGAGGTAATCCTTCCACTATATCTGTCATGACTACTTTTTCAACTATGTCATACTCTGCAACTCTCAATGCAGTCATAGAACCATATTTTCCAGCACCGACAATTGTTACTTTTTGCATATTAAAATCCTTCAATATTCTCAACTAAACTTTTAGCAAAATCCTCTGTTGAAAGTGTTGTAGCATCATTTCTACCTCTTGCAAGATCATAGGTAACATTTCCTTCAAAAATTGATTTTTCCATTGATTTAACTATTAATTCTGCAGCTTCATTCCAACCCATATATCTAAACATCATCTCTCCTGAAAGAATTAAAGAACCTGGATTTGCTTTATTATGACCTGCATATTTAGGTGCGGTTCCGTGAGTTGCTTCAAATACTGACTTTCCATTCTCATAGTTAATGTTTCCACCAGGACTAATACCTATTCCACCTATTTGTGCAGCAAGAGCATCAGATGCATAATCACCATTGAGATTGGTGGTTGCTATTACTTCAAATTCTTGAGGCTTTATAAGAATTTGCTGCAAAAATGCGTCTGCTATTACATCTTGAACCAATATTTTATCTCCAGGTTGACCATTACAGTCTTCCCAAGATACAGCAACATCTGAAAATTCATTTTTTACTAAATCGTAACCCCAAGCTCTAAATGCTCCTTCTGTAAATTTCATAATGTTACCTTTATGGACAATTGCAACATTTTTTTTGTTGTTTTCTACAGCATAATTTAATGCAGATCGTATCAATCTCTCTGAGGCTGTTTTAGAAATTGGCTTAATTCCAATACCGCTATCTTCTCTAATATCCCATGAAAATTCAGATTTTAGAAAATTATTTAATTTTTTAACTTGTTCAGAGTTCATTTCTAATTCTTTTCCAGCGTAGACATCTTCAGTATTTTCTCTAAAAAGAGAAATATTTACATCACCAGGATTTTTTGTAGGTGTTTCTACCCCTTGAAACCATCGTATTGGCCTCAAGCAAACATACAAATCTAATTTTTGACGGATCGATACGTTGATTGACCTAATTCCTCCGCCAACTGGAGTAGTTAGCGGTCCTTTAATACCTATTCCATATTCATCGAAACTATCTAGAGTTGCTTCAGGCAACCATTCAGAAGTAAAATCATATGCTTTTTGACCTGCTAAAACTTCTAACCAATTTATTCTTCTATTGTTTGAATATGCTTTACTTACTGCTGCATCAAATACCTTCTGTGAAGCTGGCCAAATGTCAACTCCAATTCCGTCACCTTCTATAAAAGGAATCGTTGGATTATCTGTATCAAATGATTTTCTAGTATTTTTTATTGCTTCAATTAATTCATTTCTAGAAAGATTTTCACTCATATTACGTCCTCTATAGCTTTACCAATCTGTGTGGGATTCTTAACTACTTTTACTCCAGCTTCAGTTAATGCTTCAATTTTAGCTTTTGCAGTACCTTTATTGCCAGAAACTATTGCTCCTGCATGTCCCATTTTTTTTCCAGGAGGAGCAGTTACTCCTGCAATGTATGATATAACTGGTTTTGAAATATTATTCTTTATAAATTCTGCAGCTTCTTCCTCGGCGCTTCCCCCAATTTCTCCAATCATTACAATTGCATTAGTTTGTTCATCTTTCTCAAAAGCATCTAATACATCGATAAAAGACATGCCTGGGACTGGATCACCACCAATACCTATACATGTTGATTGACCAATGTTAAGCTTTGTTAATTCATGAACAGCTTGGTATGTTAATGTACCCGACCTTGAAACGACACCCACATTTCCTTCTTTAGTAATTTCGTGTGGCATAATTCCGACATTAGACTTTCCTGGAGATATAAGACCTGGACAGTTTGGTCCAAGTAACATAGCATTCGTAGTATTTTTCAAAATATCATACATCTCAGCTTCATCTTTAGCTGGAATACCTTCAGTAATACAAACTATTAAATTACAACCTGCTATTGCTGCTTCTAAAACAGCATCTTTGGCAAAAGCTGGAGGAACAAATGTCATTGCAGTATTAGCACCTGTTGCATTAATAGCCTCTTCAACGGTATTAAAAATTGGAATTCCTTGTATCTCTTCTCCGCCTTTTCCTGGCCTTGTTCCTGCTACAACTTGTGTTCCATAATCTCTATTGCGTAATGCATGGAACTGCCCTTCTCTGCCGGTCAAACCTTGCACAACAACTTTGGTATTTTTATCAATGAAAATCGACATTATTGTGATTCCTTTACAGCTAATTTTGCTGCTTCGTCCATTGATTCTGAAATTATTATTTTTTCATTTTTAAATTGGGATAAAATTTTTAAACCTTCCTTAGAGTTGGTACCATCTAATCTAACAATAATTGGCCACTTTAAAAATTTTCCTTTTGTTGCCTCTACAATGCCTTCTGCAACTAGATCGCATCTCGTAATTCCACCAAATATATTTATTAAAACGCTTTTAACATTCGAATCCGACTCTAATACTTCTAAAGCAGCTGTTACTGTTTCGGCTTTAGCTCCTCCCCCAATATCTAAAAAGTTTGCAGCTTTACCACCGTGCTCAGAAACTACATCTAGTGTAGACATAACTAAACCAGCACCATTTCCAATTATTCCAACACTGCCATCCAATTTGATAAAGTTTAAACCTTTGCTTTTCGCAAATGCTTCTGAATCTGGGATAGGTATGTCTGCTTCAAATTCGTTAAATTCTTCATGACGATATTCTGCATTCATATCTAAAGTAATTTTTGAATCTAAAGCTAGTACGCCATTATTTGTTATTGCAAGTGGATTAACTTCAACTAAGTCACAGTCTCCAGCAACAAATAAATTGTAGAGCTTTAAGATTATATTTTTTATTTCATTTGTAAACTCTGGATCTAAATTCGCATCTTTAATTGCATTTATTATAGTTTCTTCGGTTAGGCCTTCGGAAGGAGAAATATAAATTTTTATTAAATCTTCTGGATTTTTTTCAGCTACTTCTTCAATATCCATACCACCTTTAGCACTTAAAAGCATTAAATATTTTTTTACAGACCTATCTAAGGTAAACGAAATATAATACTCTTTTATAATTGTCGACGCTTCTTCGATTAATAAGCTTTCAACTCTGTGGCCTTTAATATCCATTCCTAAAATCTCATTAACAGCGGTTTTCAATTCATCGTGTGAAGATACCAGTTTTATACCACCAGCTTTGCCTCTTCCACCAACTTGAACTTGCGCTTTTACAACTACCGGAAAAAGTAATGATTCTTGATTAGCTAACTCTGATTGACTTCTTATGAAAATAGATGTAGGCGTCGGAATGTCATATTGCTTGTAAAGTTTTTTTCCTTGATATTCAAAAAGATTCATAATGTAATAACAAGATATTAGATTACAAAAACTAAAAAATTATGTTAAAAATTATATGAATTTTATTGGTGCCCATTCAATATCTAAATACTTAACACCAATATCATTATTAAAATTTACAGTTATTTCATTTCCATTCACTTCTAAAACATTTCCTTCACCATATTTGTCATGTAAAACTTTTGATCCAATAGAAATATTCTTTCCAATTTCTTTTTCAGTAGAGTTCAATTCTTTTATTTCGATGTTTGCCAGAAAATCTTTGCCTTCTTCAATAAACCTGCTTGGTAAGTTAAAAGTTGTGCCACCCCATAATGTTCTTGACCATGAATAGGTTAAATATAGTTTCTTCTCGGCTCTTGTAATCCCAACGTAACATAGTCTTCTTTCTTCTTCTATTTCTTTTTTTCCTCCCTGAGTGCTTCTCTCATGAGGAAATAAATTTTCCTCCATTCCTGTCATAAACACAAAAGGAAACTCTAAGCCTTTTGCATTATGCAATGTCATGAGTGTAACTCTATCAGACTCTTCAAGATCATCGGTATCTGCAAAAAGCGCTATTGACTCTAAGTATTCACGAAGTACAGTAAAAGGTTCATCAATTTCTGATTCATTTAAATTCTCAAAATTAAAAGCCGAATTCATTAATTCTTCAATATTTTCAAGGCGCATTTGTGATTCAAGTGTCCCTTCATTAATTAACTCTGATTTATATCCAGTTTTATTTATTATTTCTTTAATAGTTTTTGAGGGTCCTTGAATTGCAACTGACTTTAATTCTTCAATCAAAACATAGAATTCTTTTAATTTACTCTTTATGCGTGGCGAAATATTATCAACTTCTTCAGGATTTTTTAAAATTTGTGATAAATTTTTATTAAGAATATCCATTGAACCTCTAATTTTTCCAATTGTTGAATCTCCTATGCCCCTTCTGGGTACATTTACAATCCTTTCAAAAGAAACCATGTCATCGTTATTTAGAATAAATTTTAAGTAGCAAATTATATCTTTGATTTCTTTCCTGTCATAAAAGCGAACACTTCCTAACACTTTATAATTGATATTATTCTTTCTTAATTCCTCTTCGAATAATCTTGATTGGCTATTCGTTCTGTAAAATACAGCAACTTCATCATTCTTGTTTTCCTCAAGAATTTTTTTTATTTCTAAAGAAACCCAATTTGCCTCATCACGTTCTGATCTAAATTGAATTGAATCTACATCTAATCCTTCTTCATTGTCTGTCCAAAGATTTTTATCTAAAGTTCTTTGGTTATTTGAAATAATTTGGTTTGCTAAATTAAGAATTTTCTTTGTTGACCTATAGTTCTTTTCTAATTGTATTATTTTTGCATTTTCAAAATCTTTTTCGAACTCTATGATATTTCTAATATCTGCTCCTCTAAAAGCATAAATACTTTGATCTGAATCCCCTACAACACAGACATTTTTGTTATTAGACCCAAGAAGCTCAACGAGTTTGTATTGGACAAAATTTGTATCTTGATACTCATCTACCATAACAAATTGAAATTTACCTGCCCAAAAAGACAAAACACTTTCAAATTTTTCAAACAGTTCAACTGTTTTTAAGAGGAGATCGTCAAAATCCATTGCGTTAGCTTGTTTTAATTTTTTTTCGTAACTGATGTAAATTTCTGCTACTTTAACATCAAAAAATGTATCAGCAATTTCTAACGCTTCCTTTGGATTAATCATATTATTTTTTAAATTTGAAATTTGTGCTTGAAATCGCTTAGGAGAATACTGTTTCAAATCAACGTTGTTATCAGACATACAATTTCTAACAACTTTATTTGAATCTGATTGATCATATATAGAAAAATTTCTATTAAAACCTAATTTATCACCATGAATACGTAATATCTTTACACAAAGGCTATGAAATGTAGAAACCCATTTTGGTGAAGCTTCAAGATTTAATAAGTCACTTATTCTTGATTTCATTTCTTCAGCAGCTTTATTGGTGAATGTAATAGCCAATATGTTTTCAATATCAACTCCATATGATTTAACTAGGTGAGCATACCTGTAAGTAAGAACACGTGTTTTTCCAGAACCAGCACCAGCTATAATTAAAACAGGACCTTTGGTTGTTTCGATAGCTTCTATTTGACTATCGTTTAAAAGGTTTTTCCACTCGTCAGGAACTGAGAGAACTTTATCCATCTAAATTTTTTATTGATTTAACTTTTAAAAACATACTCTATATCAATCCAATAAGATTTTTAAGCTCAGAAATTGTATTCTCTGCCGATTTTTTTGCTAATGCCAAGTTTTCATTTGCAATTTTTTTAACTTCTTGATCGCTAATTGAGCTAATTTTTTCAAAAATTGGAATTATGTAAGTCGCAACAGATTCACCAACAGTTTCTTTAAATTCTCCATAACGGACATTAACAAACATTTTTTCTGTTTTATCTATTGGTTGGTTATTAATTGCTGAAAAAATTTCTATTAAATTACTTACACCTGGTTTATTTCTAATATCATATTTGATTTCATTTTCAGAATCAGTAACTGATGACTTAAACTTTTTCAAAATCATGTCTTTTGAATCATCAATATAGATAGTGCCATTTAAATCTTCTGAACTTTTAGACATTTTATTACCTGGGTGTCTTAATGACATAACCCTAGTTGCAGTGCTTCCAGTAGTCTTAATAGGTAAAGGGAAAAAATCACCATATGTTTGATTAAACCTTTCAGCAATGTTTCTGGTTAGTTCTAGATGTTGTGTTTGATCATCTCCTACAGGTACCTCATTAGCTTTATGTAGTAAAATATCAGAAGCCATTAATATTGGATACGTTAATAGTCCTGAGTGGGTACCGAAAGATACTGCCTTTTCTTTAAATTGAGTCATTCTCTGTAACTCACCGACTTGGCAAAAGCTAGATAATATCCATGATAAATAAGCATGCTCTTTTAATTGACTTTGAATATAAATTGTTGATGAATTTAAATTAATCCCACTGCCTAGTAGAGCTTTGAATGTACTTAATGTACTTTTCTGTAACTCATTTTTTTTTGGTAAGGTAGTGATAGAATGCAGGTCTACAATACAAAAGAAGTTATTATTATTTTCTTGAGAAATTTTTGACCAATTGTTAATTGCACCTAATAAATTTCCTAGATGAACTGTGCCTGTAGGTTGTATACCTGAAAATACTGTTGTCATATCTGCTATTCTAATAAAAATATATCTATTGGAGAGCCTTATTAGTTCTGAAAACACAATTTCTGCATTAGCCGCTTTAAGAAATATTATTCTTATTGGCTCTCTTTATGGTTTTCATGGTTTGATTACTAGAAGCCTAGTTATTGAAAACATTAACGAACCTTTCTTAGTTACAACTCGAATTTTGTTAGTAACAATAATTTTTGGAATATATACGTTTAATGATTTTTATCAATATATAACAATTGATAATTTTAAAAAAGGTGCTCTATCAGGCTTTCTAGCAATATATTTACCTGGTTGGTCATTTATTTATGCATTAAACTATATTTCTTCTGGTTTGAATAGTGTTTTTATCTCAACAATACCCATGTTTACTCTAGTTTGGGTGTTTTTGTTTTACAAAGAAGAAAAGATAACTAAGTTAAAAATTATTTCAGTATTATTCGGGTTTATTGGGCTACTTATTTTGTTTCAATCAGGTGTTTCAGGTATTCAAAATGGAGGAAATCTAATATTTGGAGGATTACTTTCTCTTATTGGAGTTCAAGGACTCGCATTGAGTAACATAACAAATAGGAAATACTCTCAATTCATACCCTCAAAAGTCTTTATGTTGACACAATGGATGACTGGTGCGGTTTTATCAATTTTTACTTTCTTACTTGTTGACGGTGAAATTAGTAGAGTTGGAAATAGTACAATATTTAGAATCTTTGCTTTAATTTGTATAGATTTATTGAGCTATTCTTTATTTTTATATACGATTAAGAGATTTTCTGCAACATTTACAACTCTTGTAGATTATGTTGTACCTATTATCGGCATTAGTGCCGGTTACTTTATTCTTAGTGAATTTGTAAATAGTATTTTTTTTGTAACTCTCTTTTTGATTTTTATTTCACTTTATCTTGCAGTCAAGGATGAATCAAAAAAACCTTACTTAGAAAGCTGAATATTTAGTAAGTTTCTTATCATTTTCGCACTCGCTCCCCAAAGTTCTTCTTCCTCAATTTTAAAAATCCAATCATCTTGGTATCTACCCTTGTATTCCCAAAGTAATGGATTGTTTAGTTTACGTATTGGAACTAAATGAATCGACTGCACTTCTTTATTATCAAATCTTGTTGGTTGATATTCAATTGAAAATATTACTGGATGCACTTTATATTTATACTCAACTGTGTCTATGGGTTCTAAATAACCTACCGGTTCAAATGAATTTGGGGGAATTAATAGCTCCTCAGAGACTTCTCTAGTAGCTGTATCTAAAAAGTTCTTATCATTTTCTTCACTTCTTCCACCAGGAAAAGCAATATGTCCTTTATGGGTTGGCATCTGATCCGAGCGTTTAATAAATAGTATTTGTGCAGAATTGATAATTAGTATTCCAACAGCTGCATAGTTTTTTTCATTTTTTTTGATATCATCAGGAAGTGGAAAGAAATTAAAAATATTAACTGTTTTTTCTGACTGCAATTAAATCAACTGTTATTCCAATAGGATTTAGAACTTCCCAAGCGTTGAATTTAGTTGGAGCATCAAAGCCAAACCAAGTAGTGTCGATTTCTGTATATCCCGTGATGTGAATTTCGTCGTTTGTATAGTAAGCGGTTAAAGAAAAAGGCGTATCAATTACAATTTCCCTAATTGACAATTGACCAACTATAGTATCTTCTATTAATGAATCAAAATCTTTATTAGGTAGCTGCAAATTATCAATCTTAAAAGTTGCTTCTGGAAAGATAGTAGATTCGAGCCATTGTGTTTTTATTGAATTGTCTCTTAAGCTGCTATCAGATTTTAATGTTGACAAATCAACTCTAACTAATAAATTTGAGATTATTAAACATGAGTTTGAAGATCCGCATTCAACAAGTGACAATGTAAACTCACCAATTATTTCACTCGTTGTCCCTTCAACAATTTCAAGCCCCGAGTTCAAAAATTGTTTAGGAGCAAGATAAGATACCTTACTTTTATTTTTATTTATTTCATAGTGAACATCTTCAAAACCAGATACTTGCTCTATAGCCAAAGTTGTTGTTGTTTCATCTATTACTTGAACATCAGTTGTAGTAGTAATACTCTCATTTTCTGAAATAGTTTCTTCACGAAGTTCATTGCTATTATCTATTTGAGAGCAAGACACAAAAATAATTAAAAATAGTAAGAAGCTTTTTTTCATATTATAAATTGTAATAAATAATTTTTATTAACTTCTAGTCTTATCTAGTGTTTATGAGATTTAGAAAAATTTTTCAAGTATTTTTAGGAACAACAGCTATTGGAATTGGAATCTCACTTAATTATATTGCTAATTTAGGGCTTGGACCATGGGGTGTGTTTCACGACGGACTGTCAAAAACAATAGGGTTACCTTACGGAAGAACAATAATTTTAACTGGCTTCATTGTAATGATGCTTTGGATACCTTTAAAACAAAAACCGGGTTTTGGAACAATTGTAGATTTAGTTTGGATTGGCTCAGTTGCTGACTTGATAATACCAAATTTCCAACTTTCAACGAATACCTTGAAAAGTATTTTACTTATAGTATTTGGAATTTTGTTTATTGGAATAGGAACAGCTGTTTATGTTGGTGCTGGGTTGGGAGTTGGACCAAGAGATGGAATCATGGTTGGTTTTGAAAACAAAGGAATTAAAATTGGTACAGCAAGAGTAATAATTGAGCTTTTTGCATTAATATCAGGATGGATATTAGGTGGAAATGTTGGATTTGTTACAATTTTGTTTGTATTGGGAATTGGTCCAATTGTTCAATTAGTATTACCATATGTTGATATTCGTAATAAATGATTAAATTCATTACAAGAGAAATAATATCCTCGCTGCTTTCGATATTTATTTTTTTATTTATTATGTTTTATGCAATAAACATACTTATACCTGGTGACTTCTTAACACCCTTAAGATTAATGATGAGTCAAGAAGAACTAGATGCACTGAGAGAATCTCTTGGTGCAAATGATCCTCTTTACCAAAGATACTTCAGATGGATATTAAGCGTATTTGCTGGTGAGATAACTCCTGGTGGTTTTATGCAGCGAAATGGAAAAGATATCATGTCCACTATATTCCCTACTCTCCAAATACTTATTCCTTCATTTTTTCTTGCTATAAACATAGCAAAACTTCCAGTGCTAAAAACTAAAGTAAGCAAATTGTACAAAAATAAAATTTTTTCTGATTCTATTTCAACTTTCTTAATTAGTATATTTCCACCAATTACCCTTTTTGTGATAGGTACAAAATTTGATGAGGGGATTCAAAAAATTTTTAACAAATTCGAAATTGTAAAATCTCCAAAAAATTTAATTGACTACTCCGATTTTATTTTTAATTTACACACCTTTTTAGTACTTATGTGTACAGTTTTGATTTTGACGTTATTTAGTGATTTCATATTCTTATTAATTGTTGATACTTATAAGATGTTCCTTTTATTGTTTATATTTTTAACAATATTCTTAAGTTCAGATCGAATTTTAATAAATGACGTAATTATTCATACAAAAAATGCTTTTTTGACAATCGCTATATTATCAATTTTTTTTATTGGAGAGTTCGTATTAATGAATAATGTAATCGCTCAAAATATTGCTCGAGAACCACATATTCTTACTGCTAGAGCGTTAGGTTATTCAAATAGTAAAATATTTAGAAACCATGTCATAAAAAACACTTTTGGACCTTTTGCTACAAGGTTAGGTCTAAGTTTGCCTTTTACTATAGCTTCACTTGTAATAGTCGAATCAACAACAAACTGGAACGGTATGGGAAGTTTGTTGTATCAAACTATTATGAATCAAGATTCAAATGCAGCTATGGGTATTTTCCTTTTACTAGCTGTCTTAACAATATTTATTAGAGTAACCATATCAATTTTTCATGCTTATCTTGACCCTAGAGTAAGGTTAAAATGATTAAAGACTTAATTCAAAGTACCTACAAAACTTATTACGGAAAAGTTGGGTATATTTGTTTACTTACTTTAATCTCTTGTAGTTTTTTACATAATTGGCTTCTAGGAGGAGTTTGGCCGGAAAACATTTATGATCCTATAGTTGGATTTGACTTATCTGTCTTTCCACATCCAACAACACCATCTAAAACTCATCTCTTAGGCACAGATCCATTAGGTAGAGACGTTTTAAGTATGTTTTTAGCTGGCTCAAGTCCTCTTATCAGGCTTTCCATAATTTCATTTCTAGTTGGTTTATCAATAAGTTTATTTTTCGGTAGTACAATTCCATTTCTATTCAAAAAGCTAGATAGAGTTATAAAAGAAACTTCTTCTGGAATAATATTATTATCACCACCTGTAGTTTTATTAATTTTAGGAACTGGTGACTTCACTGATGTTCTGAAACCTGGGACAGTAGGACTTATTTATGGTTTTTTATCAGGATTTGGAGTTGCTTACTTGGTAGTAAGATCAAAATCGTTAGAAATTGCAAATTCTGAGTTCATAAAAGCATCTCAGTTAATTGGTGGTAAAAATTACTATATTGCAACAAGGCACATATTACCTGTTGTAGTTCCTTATTCAGTCAGCTATATGCTTGCAAGCACAACTTATGGAATTTTAGCGTACGGCTTTGCTTCTTTTTTTGGTCAAGTTGGGTGGACTCCTAATTGGGGAATGATGATTTATGATGCTATTACTTACGGATCTTACTTAGGTGGGGTCAATTATTGGAACCTACTTCCACCAACATTTGGATTTATGCTGTGTACAAGTAGTTTTTATTTTTTAAGTTTGAGTGTTAAGAAACAATATGGAATTAGTATTTGAAATATTAATTAAATTTTCGATAAGATTCTTACATGAATAGAAAGTTAACTTTTTCAATACTTCTTAAAACTTTAATTTTATTTCCATTTTTCATAATTTGTATATTAAGTCCAATAGTTATTCTTATCGTTTTATCTTCTTTCATACCAAAAGGAAATTATTTAGCTTCTAAACTTTACGAATTCTTTGGTTGGATTGGATTAAAAATAGTTGGTATTAATTTAGTTGTAGATGGAAAAGAAAATATAGATAAAAACAAAAATTATGTCATTGTTTCTAATCATCCTTCAACTTTAGATATCTTTACACATATAAATGGAATTCCTATACAAACTAGATTCTTAACAAAAGCTGAACTTTATAAAATACCAATTTTTGGTAGAGCATTAAAAGTTCTTGGTCTCCCAAAAATAGATAGAAAAAATGCTAAAGCTAATTTTGAAAAAATTAATGAATCAATTCAAAAAGTTATTGATTCTAAAATATCAATTTTGGTTTTTCCTGAGGGAAAGAGAAGTAACACCAATAAACTCTTACCGTTTAAGAAAGGTGCAGCATTTGTTGCTAAAGAATTTAACTTGCCAATTATTCCAGTCGTATCTCATAATGCCCATAATTTAATGCAAAAAGGTGAAATCTGGTTAAGGAAAGGAACTATAAAATTAGAAATCTTAAATCCTATTGAAAATATTCAAGATTTAACTGTAGAGGAACTGACTGAACTTTGTTATAAAGTAATTGAAGAAAAATTATCTAGTTAAAAATAAGTTGATGTGATTTTGTATTTTACTTACTAGTTCTTGATTCGATTCAAGAATTAATTCATTATTTAAATAATCATTTTTATTTATTAATAGAAAATTGCTATCTACATTGAATCCATAATTTTCGAGCTGAAGTTTTAATATATCAAATGCTTTTTGAGCATTACCTCCAGATCCGTTTACTGCAGAAACAACCTTAACATATTTATTTTTGAATAATTGATTATATTCAAAACCTTCAAAGCTTAATGACAACCAATCTAGGGTATTCTTTAAATGTGCTAGATACCCCCCATTAAAAACAGGACTAAAAATTAATACTTTATTACAAGACTTTAACGAATCTCTAATTTCAATTATATTTTTTGGTACTTGTGATTCTCTTTCTAGCAAAAATGGAATATCAGAATATAGATTCGTAAAAAGATAACTCACTATTTTATTTTCTACTAAGTATTTGTGAGTGAAGTTAGCTAATAGATTATTTTTTGAATCATTGCTAGTGCCAGATCCCAAAATCAATATTTTTGACATGAACATATTATGTAATTATGTTTGTTATATGAATAACGAGAAAATAGAATTCTTTAATAATCTCGATATTAGAGTCGGAAGAATAGTAAAAGCTGAAGTTTTCAAAGAAGCTAAAAAACCCGCATATAAACTAAACATTTTTTTTGGTGATGATATAGGTTTTAAAAAATCAAGCGCACAAATTACAAATTATAAAATTAGTGAACTTATTGATAGAAAATGTATAGCAATAATAAATATTGGAAGTAGGCAAATTGGTCCCTTTACTAGTGAATGTTTAGTTCTAGGTTCACAAGATAGTGAAGGCGTTGTTTTACTTTTAGATGTAGATTCACAGGCTAAACCTGGTGATAAGATTTCTTAATAATTTAATTTTTTCAAAAAATAATTTGAATTAAATGAACCAACTCTCTTTGCAATTGAGTTGAAATTTTTATCAACCAATACATAGGAGGGAGTGTATTTTAAATTGTATTTTTTAATATACTCATGATTTCTATCTTTTGAAGCATTAATTGATATAAAGTTGATTTCTGGAAACTTTTTTTGGAACTCATTAACTATGAGTTTTGATGCAGTACAACCTAGTCAGTAATCCGAATAAAATTCTATAATTGAAAATTTAAAGACACTATTTAAACTAGATTGATTATTACGTTTTGAAGTGTACAACTTTAAACTATAAAAAATTAAAAACAAAACGAAAAATACTAAAAACATATTTAGTGGTAAAGAAATTAATTCATTTAATAACAGTAGAAAAATTACTAATCCAATTGGTACATAAATAATACTGTAACTATTCAAAAACTTGAAAATTATTTTTTTCATACTTTTTAAGTAAAACATATAATAATTAATAAGTGGAATTAATAAATAAAATCAAAAAAGAAGGTAAAAGAATTACTGAACCTAGAGAAATAGTTTGTAATATATTAGAAAAGTCGGGACATAAACATTTTACCGCTGAAGAACTTTTCAAGAAAGCTAAAAAAGTAAACTCCTCGATAGATCTAACAACAGTATATAGAACATTAGATTTGCTTGAAGAATTAAATTTAATAGAACACTCTCATAGAATTCATCAATCAGGGATTTATTTTATTAAACATACAAAACATCATGTTCATTTATCATGTGAAAGCTGCGGTGAAATTGTAAATATTAATCAAAAAACTCAAAAACAAATTGAAAAATTGTTATTAAATGAATCAAATTTTAAAAATATAAATTCGCATTTCACTTATTCAGGTCACTGTAATAAATGTAAATAAATATTTTATTGCAAATGATTTGCATTAAAATATAATAATGGAAACAAGCCACCATCACCACTTAGAAATACACAACTTTTCAAAACTAAATGCTGTTAAACCTCAAACAAAACTCTTAGTAATCTTTTTAATTATTTTGTCAATAGCATTCTATAAAATGGAAACTCTAAATCTTTTTTTTATACATGTAAGTTCAGTAATCTATTTATTAATCATTTCAAAAATTACATTTAAAACTTATATAAAACGTTTATCAATTGATATTCCTTTTGTCCTTTTTGCATTTTTTTTACCGTTTATAAGCAAAGGAAGTGGAAAAGTTGCATGGGAGATAATGGGTTTAGCTGTTTATGAAACAGGTTTAATAGAAATGAGAAATTTAATTATAAAAATTACATTATGTGTAACTCTTGCAATAATATTAACTGCAACCACTTCTACTGTTGAAATTATTTATGGAATGCAAAAGTTAAAAATTTCTCCTCTTTTAATCTCTATTTTCTCATTTGCAATACGCTACATCGATGTATTTATTGACGAGTTAAAGCGTGTTAAAACTTCTATGAAATCTAGAGGATATTCCGAGAAAGGTTTAAAAAATTTAAAACCAATTGCATTTGCCTCAGGTGCAATGTTAATTCGTGGTTACGAAAGAGGTGAAAGGGTCTATAATTCTATGATTTCTAGAGGTTTTAATGGCTATTTAGAACTTCATGATAGAGAATATATAAGTTCAAATACCATTTTTTTAATTGGGATTTTTTGTTTAGCGACTACAATTTTTGAGCAATTTGTAATATGAATAATTATCTTTCAATTAAAAATTTATCTTTTGAATATCCAGATGGGTTTAAAGCTTTAGACAATATTTCATTAAATTTAGCTGAAAAAGGTAGGTTAGGAATCTTAGGTCCAAATGGTGCTGGTAAAACTACTCTCCTTCTTCACTTAAATGGTATTCTTGGAAAGTTAAATGGTGATATATCTCTTGCTGGCACTCCTTTTACTGACGAAAATATTAAAAATATAAGAAAATCAGTTGGATTAGTTTTTCAAGATCCAGATGATCAACTCTTTATGCCAACAGTTCTCGAGGATGTAATGTTCGGACCTAGAAATTTTGGTTTTTCATTTGATGAGGCTAAAGATTTAGCTTTAACAGCACTAGAGAAAGTAAAAATGCTTGATTTTATTAATAAAGCACCCCATCATTTAAGCTTTGGACAAAAAAGAAAAGTAGCAATAGCAAGCGTACTGGCCTCAAAACCTGATTTGATTGTTTTAGATGAACCAAGTTCAAACCTTGATCCTGCATCAAGAAGAGAGCTGATTGAAATTTTAAAAACCTTAAATATTACAATAATCTTAGTAACACACGACTTACCTATGGCTCTTGAAGTTTGTGAAAATAGCTTAATTCTAAATAATGGAAAAATAAAAATTATTGATTCAACTTATAATATTTTAACAAATGAAAAAATTATGAAGGAAAATAGGCTTGAATTGCCTTTTGGCTTTGCTCTACATCACTTAGAAGATTGAAACTGAGATTGTTTAATAAATTTAATTATTTTAGTTATTGCCTCTTCAGATTCTTTAATAGGAAAAAAATGCCATGCGTGCCAAAGCTTATTCCAAATTTGTAATTCGACTTTTATATTCTTATCTTTTAATTTTTTGACAAACTCAATTGCATCGTTAAATAGAAGCTCAGAAGAACTTACTTGAATAAGGGTTTCAGGAAAATTATTTATATCAGCATAAATAGGTGAGATTACTGCGTTATCACTTCCATATTCACCAGCATAAAATTCTCCAATATCATGCATTCCATTTAGGATAATTGTTATATCCTTATTCTTTAGAAACTTTCTATCTTCGCTTTTATCAGATAAATCTAACCACGGAGACATAAGTATTAATTTATCTGGTGATATTTTAAACTCTTTATCAACAATTAAGCCCGTTGCTAATCCTCCACCGGCAGACTCACCCATCCAAATTGATGTTTTTTCATTCTCTAAATTATGTAAATATTCTACAACTATCTGTGCATCTTGATGAGCACATGGAAAATTGAACTCAGGACTTAATCTATATTCAAAAAAATAAATTACCATTTTTGACTTACTAGTTAATTGTGAAACTAAATTTTTATGCGATGTAAAACTACCCGCAAAATATCCCCCTCCATGAAAATAGATTCCGAATTTGTCCTCTTCTACTTCATTGGGAATGAATTTATATACAGGTATATTTAAATTTTCTAATTTTTCAACTTTTACATCTTTTTGAAACTTTGATAGTTGACTACCAGTTCTATTCAGACTGTTTCTAGAATCCAAAGCATAATCAAGTCTTTCTTGAAATGTTGGATTCTTAGAAGTTGATTTTATCCTAAGATTGTCCCTTACTTTTCTGATCCTTAAAACAGAAGCATACAAGGGGGTTCTAAATTTAATTGGAAACTTGGGAGCAATATCAATAGTAAATTTTTCAAGTATTTTTGCTAAAAACTTAACCATATTTTAATTATACAGTTTGGGAACTTTATAAAAAAATATATAATGTAGTCATGTCAAAAGGGTTAGGAACAATTGCAATATTAGGATCTGGTGAAACTAGTCCAAACCTTGTAACAGTCCATAGAGAACTATTAAATAAGATCCCAAAACCAAATGCCTATATTATTGACTCTCCTTTTGGATTCCAAGAAAATGCCGACTTGTTAGTAGATAAGTTAAAAAAGTTTTTCAATACAAGTATTGGACTAAATATAAACTTAGCTTCCTTCAGAACGCTAGATGACTTAAATAAACCAAATTATTTTAAAGCTATAAAGGAACTTGAAAAAGCAAATTTTATATTTGCTGGACCTGGAAGCCCTAGCTATGCAAGCAAAATGTGGGTGGGTAATCAATTCGAAAATTTATTAAAACAGCATCTACTGTCTGGTAAAAGCGCTATTTTCGCTAGTGCTGCTGCAGCAACACTAGGAAAATTCACTTTACCTGTATACGAGATTTATAAAGCTGGATACGAGCCTTACTGGGAAGATGGCATGTCACTTTTAAATATTTATAATCTTAACTGCACAGTAATTCCACATTTTAACAACAGAGAAGGTGGTAATCATGACACAAGTTTCAGCTTTGTAGGTAAAAAAAGAATTGAACTATTGATTAAACAAAATTATACAAACATATTGGGTGTTGACGAACATACTGCTCTTGTGATAGATGGTGAAAAAAATGTTTTCAAAGTACATGGAAAAGGAAACGTAACAATCATTAATAGAAACGAGCAAATAGTTTTTAAACCTGGAAGTGAATATAAATTAAAACTGATTCAAGATTTTTTAGATGACGTTGATGAAGATTTAAAAAATTTAGAAAGTAAAACTGATAATCAATCATCGTTAGATCTAGAAAAAACTATTGCGGATTTATTAATAGAAATTGAATATAGCAAAAAAAATAATGAAAGATTTGAATATATTATAAATGAATTAATAAAATTACGAATTCAATTAAGAAATGATAAAAAGTATGAGATTTCTGATTCAATTAGAAATCTTTTAGAAAATGCAAATATCGAGATATCAGACTTAAAAGATGACATTAAATGGATTATTAAGGACTAAATTTAGGATATAAACCTAGAATTTTAAACTCTTTTGAAACTTCAAGTATTTTATTAACAATTATTTCAAGCTCTGCAACATTTTTTAATTCAAAGTCAACGTAAAACTTATACTCCCAAGGTCTACCCAAAATTGGACGAGACTCAAGTTTTGTTAAATTAATATTTAAAAGTTCAAATACATTTAAAGCTTTTAATAGTGACCCTGGTTTGTCATCAGAAATTAATACTGAGGAAACTTTATTTGGTTGATAATTTAAATTTGGTTGCATATCTCCAATTAATAAAAAACGTGTAAAATTTTCATCGTGATTTGATATTTTTTTCTTTAAAATTTTAAATCTTTTGTCTTTCTCAAAATGACTACCTGCAATAGCAGCTACTGTAACATCTAACTCTTCAAGCAATTGAAAAACTCCTCCAGCTGTATCGAATATGGGTATAAGTTCAAAATGATTTTTATTAAGATATTGATTACATTGTTGAAGAGCTTGCGGGTGTGATTTAACTTTTTTTATATTACCAATCTCTGAGTTAGGTAATCCAATTAGTGCATGGTCAATTTTTTTTATATATTCACCGAATATATTTAAATTACTTTCTATTAGTTCCTCATATGCTTCATTCACTGTTCCAGCAATGGAGTTTTCTACCGGAAGTAAACCATGGACTTTTTCTTTTTTTACAAATGAAATTAGTTCAGAGAAAGAACTGCAAGGGACAGACTCAACATTTGGAAATAAATTGACTAAAAGTTCATACGAATACGAACCTATATCCCCTTGATAAGCAACTTTATAAATGTTCACTGATATACCTTAAAGCTTCAAAATACCCTTGGATGCCTAATCCAACAAATGACTTTTCGCATAAGTCTTCAATTAAGTTAATCTTTCTAAAGCTTTCTCTATTATTTGGACTCGAAACGTGTACTTCAACAACTTTATTATTCTGAATAAAAATACTTAATGCGTCCCTTAGAGCAATACTTGTATGCGTATAAGCTCCAGGATTAATTATGATCCAATTATTATTCAATTTACTAAGTTTCTGTATGTACTGGACGAGCTCACCTTCAATGTTTGATTGGAAAATTTCTACATTGAAACCAAGCTTTTTAGCTGCTACATCAAAATCTTTAATTAAAGTTTCATAACTTGTAGAACCATAGATTTCAATTTCCCTAATTCCCAACATATTTAAATTTGGACCATTTATTAAACTTACATTATTCAAAATCCAAAACCTCAAATATCATATCTAAACTAATTTCCTTAATAATCGGTGCAGAAAGTTTAGATAGTAGAACGATATCAACACTTGAAGATCTAGCTTTTTTATCATTCTGCAATACAGTTATAAGCTTTTCTTTTTTATTTTTGAATTTATATTTTGTATCTAAATTTAGATTATTAATTAATTCTACATATTGGTTTAGTAATGAATTTTCTAAGTTTAGAATCTTGTTAGAAAGAATTAATTCATAGTAAATTCCAGCAGCTATAGCTTCACCGTGTGACAATGTATAATTTGAGTCAAACTCAATTAAATGGCCAATCGTATGACCAAAATTAAGTAACTTTCTAACTCCACTCTCGTATAAATCTTTATTAACTATTTCCACTTTTATTGTTATACCTTTTTTTATTAGTTCATTTGAGAGTTTATAAGTTTGAGCTTGAAATATGTCTGTAAACAATTTATCGTCTGCAATTAACCCGTGTTTTATTAATTCAATTAAACCTTCTTTATAAATTTTTTCTGGGAGAGTATCTAATAGCTGAAAACAAATAATAACTTCTTGTGGAAGAGAAATAGTACCTATTTGATTTTTACCAAATTCATTATTAAAACCATTTTTTCCTCCATGAGCAGCATCAACCATTCCAAGAAGTGTTGAAGGTATCAAAGAATAAGTAATGCCTCTCTTAAAAGTGCTACAAGCAAATGCAGCTGTATCTAATAATACTCCTCCACCAATAATGAGAACTTTAGATGATCTATCTAATCCATTTTCAAATAAGATATTCCAAATATTCTCAACTAACTTTAAGTTTTTTTCTCCTTCAGTAACTGATAAATAAGCAACTTTATGATTAACATAATTTTCAATTTCTAAATATGAAAGATTGGAATCAATAAGTATTAAGGTTGAGTTGTATTCACTTGCATTCAAGTTTATATACAACTCTTCACTTTTGTTAAAGTAAATTAATTCAGTATTCATTTATATCCCTAATAGTTCTGTAATTTTTTTTTCACATTTTAATAAATCTCTTGCATCTAAAATCGTATTTAACTTTTGATAACTTTCTACTCTTTTGATAAATATTGATTGAAGTTCAGCTTTACCAAGCTTAACAAGTGGTCTATCAGATTTTTCAATAAAGTTCCATAATGTTTCAAAATCATTTTTTAGATATATTGATGTTCCTGAATCAATCAAAGCCCTTAATATATTCGTATTCTCAATTGATCCTCCTCCTAGGGAAAATAATTGCGGCTTTTTAAAAAATTCAAAAAAGACCTCTTCTTCGATTTCTCTAAAGTAACTTTCACCTTTATTATTGAAAATTTCCGTAATATCTCCATATCTATTTTCTATTATTGAGTCGAGGTCATAACCAAAAACTTTGTGTTTAGATATTAAATTGTTTAAAATAGTTGATTTACCTGACCCCATAAATCCACATAAATAATAAGTCTTATTCGGACTCATACAGCATTTTCCATTTTTTATTTTGCATATAAAAGTCATCTACATTAATTTTTCTTAAACTAACTACTCTTGGCTCTATTTCTTCCTTGGAATCACCACCTATTTTCTCTAAAAGTGCATTTAATAAATCAACTGCTACTACGCTCTCAAATATTGGTACTGCTCTTGGAACAGCACAAGTATCAGATCTCTCATATACAGTCTCTGTTTCAACTTTATTTGCTAGATCTACACTCTTAATTGGAGTTAATGTGGTACTAATTGGTTTTAAGTAAGAAGTAATGACTATTGGTTCACCAGTTGACATTCCCCCCTCAATTCCACCTAAGTTGTTTGTTAATCTGCCAATTTGTTTGTTTTCGAGAATAATTTGGTCTTGAACTTCAGTTCCTCTTTGTTTAGATGCTGCAACTCCATTACCTATTTCAACTGCCTTTACACTTTGAACTGACATTATGGAAAATGCTAATTGAGCATCTAATTTTCTGTCATATTGAATAAAACTCCCACAAGCTGGTGGGAAATTAATCGCTATACATGTAATGGCTCCTCCGAGGGTGTCTTTGTTCTTTCTTGCTGATAATATTTCTTTTTTCATTAATTCTGATGTTTGTTCATCAGGACATGAAACTTCTGAATCCTCAATTTTGTTAATTATGTCTGAAATATTTGATATATCTAATTTTTGTAATTCTTGATTTCCAATCGCAGATACGTAACCAATAATATTTATATCAAGTTGATTTAAAATTTGTGTAGCTATAGCACCTACAGCGCATCTAATTGCAGTTTCTCTTGCGCTTGCACGTTCTAAAGTTATTCGTATATCTTTATGACTGTACTTATATGTACCAACTAAATCTGCATGTCCTGGTCTTGGAATCACGAATGGCTCAATTTCTCTATCTTTCCAGTTCTTCCAATCTAGATTTTTTATTTTTATAGATATTGGTCCACCAGTTGTTAAATTATTTACAACACCGGATGTTATATAAACTTGATCTTTTTCGATGTTCATCCTGCCACCAGATCCAAGAGTTTTTTGACGTCTTGAGAGAACTTTATCTATAAAATCTTTTGTTACGGAAAAGTTTGAAGGCAATCCTTCAATGATTGCTGTTAACTCTGGACCGTGGCTTTCACCTGCTGTAATATATCTAATTCTCATTGCTTAACCTCTCTTTTATTTTATTAAAAACATCATCAAAAATAACGCCTTTACTTGTCCAAATATTAAAAGAAGCTATAGCTTGTGCTATTAACATGGTTAAGCCATCGACACATAGAACATTTTTTTCAAATCTATTATTTGTAAATATATTTGATCCGTACCCTAGTGAAAAAAACACTTGTAAATTTTTAAATTTTTCATGAGGTATTGGCAATGTTTGATCAGCATATGGAGGCATGCCAATTGGAGTTGTATTTATTAAAACATCAATTTCATCAGCGATAGAATCTATTTGTGAATATTGAATCGTATTCTCATCATTTTGTCTTGAGGCAACATGAATATTATTACTAACTGAAAACATATACTTAAGCATTTTTGATGTTCCACCAGATCCAAGAATTAAAATATTTTTATTTACAAAATCTAAATCAAAAGATTGAACTGTTTGATTTATTCCAATTATATCTGTATTTGTTGCGATTAAATTATCTGGCAAATTACACACAGTATTAATTGCTTTTATTTCATGAGAATCCTCATCAAGCTCGTGTGAACTTTCTTCATTAATCAGCTTGTAAATTAATGATTTAAAAGGAACTGTTATGTTATATCCATCAAAATTTTTATTGATATCTTTTAAAAAAGTTTTATTTATTTCATTTACTACTATTTTTTCATATTCAATACTTAAATTACATATAGATGCCAGAAATGAATGAATTATTGGTGAGTAAGTTCTCTTTAAAGGCCAACCCAAAATTCCAAGTTTATAATTCATAGTTAGCACCAATTAATCTCAAGTTGTCAAAAAAACTTGGATAAGAGTCTGAAATACAATCTATATTGTTTGGAATAATACCTTTATTAATACATATATTGGCAACCACGGCTGTCATAGCAATTCTGTGATCGCCGTATGTGTTAACAGTTCCTTCATTCAATTTTTGAGCTCCAATTATTTCGAATCCATCTTCATAGACTTTTATAGCACCACCTAATTGTGTAACAAATTCAGCCATAGCTGAAATTCTGTCTGATTCTTTAACTCTTAGTTCATCTGCACCAGTCACTTTAGTTTTTCCTGTTGCCTGAGAAGCTAATAATGTAAATATTGGAAATTCATCTACCATATCAGCAACTTCAGAGCTATCAATATTAACTCCAACTAGCTCAGATTTTGAAACTACTATATCTCCAACAGGTTCATTTTGAATTATTTGTAAATTTTTAATTGATATATTGGCATTCATTTTCTTTAAAGTTTTGATAAACCCAATTCTTCTTTCATTTAACAATATATTTTTAAGGATTAATTTATCGGAAACAAGAACACCAATTGCTAATAAAAAAGCCGCAGATGAAGGATCTCCAGGCACATTATAATTTATTGGGTTCAAAATATTTACTGGTTGAATAGTAATTGAATTTCCGAGCCTAAAAGATTTGACCCCCATCAGATCTAGCATTCTCTCCGAGTGATCTCTAGTTGCAATTACTTCAGAAATGGTAGTAGGAAAATTTTTGTGATATAAAGCTGCTAAAAGTAGAGCACTTTTTACTTGTGCACTAGGTTTAGTAGTTGTAATTGCTTCAAATTCATAATCAGACGGAAATATTTTTACAGGTAATTTATCGTTTTCAGAAATTATTTTTGCTCCCATGGCATTTAATGGTTCTATAATTCTTTTCATAGGGCGTCTTTTTAATTGATCAGTACCATTAAGTTGGGTTTCAAAATTTTGTTTAGACAATAATCCTATTAATAGGCGTGCAGTCGTTCCTGAGCTCAATGCGTTAAGTTCTGTAGTTGGTTTATTTAATCCGTTTAAACCTACTCCTTCCACCTCAAATGTATTTAAATCTTTTTCGATTATTTCTACTCCTAGTTCTTTAAATATACCAATAGTTGCTTTTGTATCCCCTGAATTGAGCAAGTTCGTCATTTTTGATTTACCTTCAGCAATAGCAGAAAACATAATACATCTATGTGATAAGGATTTATCACCCACAAGCTCAAGTTCACCACCAATGTTTTGCACTAAGAAAGATTCCTTTCGCCAAATTTCTCTGATAAAGCTCGACGCCAATCAACTGTTTGGGCTAAATATTCAATCATTAATTTAGAATCATCAATTTCTAAAATCTTTTCTAATTCCAATATCAGATTTTTTATAAGTGCTTGGACATTATTTAAATTTGTTAAATACATATCAGATATCATATTCGGTGATGTTCTGGAAAGTCTAGTTGCTCCGTCAAAACCGCCGGACGCTAATTCAATAATATCAGTTAGTTTTTGTTGTTTCATTGCTATCCCAACCAATGCAGAACTTAATACATGTGGAAAATGACTGGTAAGTGCAATCAACTCGTCATGCTTTTTAGGTTCAATCCATATTTCATTAGATTCAATAATTTTTACTAGTTCAATAGCTAGTTGTTTACTTACTTCATTTGATGATTTTGTTTCACATAGTAAAAAAGTAGAATTAACAAACATTTCAGGAGTTGGCACCCAGGTTTTATTGTCAGCAACACCACATAGAGGATGACCACCAACAGATGGAATTGATTGAGAATTCATCTTTTCGCAAATTAATTCTTTAGTTCCTCCAATATCAATTATTAATTTAGTTTTGTAGTTTATTTCTTTATCAAGAAATTTAAAAATTTCACCAATTGGCATTGCAAGCACAACGACATCATAGAATGTCTCTATATTATGATCTAAATTTATAGCTCCTAATTTTTTTGCTCGTTCTAAATTTTCATAAAAAAGGTCTTCACCACTTACCTGAACTCCTCTATTAACTAGTTTTAAAGCCAAATTCGTGCCCATCATACCTAAACCAACTATATGAACTTTGCGTATCATTTATAATGACCTACCTACTGCTTTAGCAACAATTTTTGCTTTATCAATTAATTGTTTTAATTCACTAGGTAGCAAAGCTTGTGGACCATCACATAAAGCTTCGTCTGGTCTTGGATGAATTTCTATGAGTAAACCGTCAGCTCCTGCAGCAATTGCAGCTAGTGCAACAGGTTCTACAAGCGTATTGTCTCCAGTTGCATGGCTAGGGTCTGCTATAACCGGTAAATGGCTATTTTGTTTTAAATAAGGTATAGCGTTGATATCAAAAGTATTTCTTGTTGCTGTTTCATAAGTTCTAATGCCTCTTTCACACAACATGACATTCTCGTTACCTCTTGCAAGTATATATTCACTGGCAAGTAGCAACTCTTCAATTGTTGCTGACATACCTCTTTTTAGTAGTACCGGTAAAGACGACTCACCTACTGCTTCTAGTAGTTTAAAGTTTTGCATATTTCTAGCACCAACTTGTAAAACATCCACGTATTGTTCCATCATTGATAAATGCTGTGCATCCATAATTTCGCTAAATAATGGCAACCCAGTTAAGTCAGCAGCCTCTCGCAACATTTTTAAACCGTCTTCACCTAGCCCTTGAAAACTATATGGAGAAGTACGTGGTTTAAATGCCCCGCCTCTTAGTCCATTTGAACCAACTTCCTTAGCTGCAAGAGCAGTCTCGATAGTTTGTTCTTGACTTTCAGCACTATCAGGTCCTGCAATCAGTGCTAATCCTGTGCCTCCAATTTCTAAATCATTAATTCTTATTACTGTATTTTCTTTCTTGTAGTTTTTACTGGCTAGCTTGTAAGGTTTACCTACTGGGATTACATTGCTTACGTTTGGAAGTAATTTCATGACTGCCCTATGATCATCATTTACATTTCCACTAACAGCTACGACACTTCTTTCAACGCCATTAATTACTAAAGGTTCATGGCCTTGTTGAATTGCTTTCTGTTTAACTATCTCTATATCATTTTCAGTTGAACCTTGTTTCATTACTACTATCAAATTATCCTCCTAAAAAAAAATCGGGCTTTTGCCCGATTTCAAACACGTTACTTTAGGGCAGCTTATATGTGCTCGCTAAAGTAAAAAAATGTGTTCATTGTTTTCATTAGATGTGATGGTAGCATAATAAAAAATTTTGCAAATATATTTTTTATCTATCCTTTCTTAAGTTAGCTGCTTCTTTTAAATAAACATGTCTTACTTCTTCAAGATTTTTTGATACATTCATCATAATTCTGATACAACCAGGTAAATCATTTTCTATCGATGGGGCCGAAGTATCTATTGCAGAAACAGAATTCATTCCAAGTTCTCTAAATGCTTTTGCTGGAAATGCTTTAGTTAAATCATTTGTTACTGTGAAAATTACATTTATAATATCATCTTCAAAAATTTTATTTTGTTCAAGAATTGAATTAATTAATAATTTTGATGAGTCAATGATTTCTTCATAATTATTTTCTACAACAGCAATTGCTCCACGAATACTTTTCATAATATTTGACCACTATAAAAAAAGAGTGGAGCAATGTCCACTCTTTTTTAAAAAACTATGATGTAATGTTACATCATACCATCCATGCCACCCATTCCGCCGCCTGGCATAGCTGGTTCTGGTTCAGGCTCTTCTGCAATCAAAGCTTCAGTTGTAAGTACTAATGAAGCAATTGATGTTGCATTTTGAACGGTTGATCTAGTCACTTTAGCAGGATCAATAACACCGGCTTTTACTAGATCTACTATTTCTCCATTAGCAGCATTTAATCCGACATTACCTTTCTCAGCTCTAACTTTTTCAACCATAACGCCGCCTTCGTAACCAGCATTAATAGCGATTTGTCTAAGTGGTGACTCAAGCGCTTTCTTAACGATATTTCTTCCAATAATTTCGCCTTCAGTTCCACCTGTTAATTTGTCTATAGAAGCTTGAGCCCTAATTAAAGTAACTCCTCCTCCAGCAACAATTCCTTCTTCAACTGCAGCTCTTGTTGCAGCTAAAGCATCTTCAATTCTCATTTTTTTCTCTTTAAGTTCAGTTTCAGTTGCTGCTCCAACTTTGACAACAGCTACTCCACCAGATAACTTAGCTAATCTCTCTTGAAGTTTTTCTTTATCCCAGTCTGAGTCAGAATCTTCAATTTCAGCTTGAATTTGTTTCACTCTACCGTCAACGTCAGCTTTTTTACCTTTTCCATCAACGATTGTAGTATTATCTTTTTTAACAACTACTCTTGCTGCCTCTCCAAGCATATCTACTGTAGTGTTTTCAGTTTTTAATCCAAGTTCTTCTGAAATGACTTCACCACCGGTAAGAATTGCAATGTCTTGCAACATAGCTTTTCTTCTTTCACCAAAACCTGGTGCTTTTACTGCAACAGAAGTGAAGGTACCTCTTAATTTATTTACTACTAAAGTAGCAAGAGCTTCCCCTTCAACATCTTCTGCAAGAATAAGTAGTGGTCTTCCTGAATTCATCACTTTTTCAAGTAAAGGTAGAAGATCGTTAACTGCAGTTATTTTAGAATTAACAATCAAAATATATGGACTTTCTAATACAGCTTCTTGACGTTCTGCATCGGTAACAAAGTATGGTGAAATAAACCCTTTATCAAATTGCATACCATCAGTAAACTCTAGTTCCATTCCAAAGGTTTGACCTTCTTCAACAGTTATTACTCCATCTTTACCAACTTTGTCCATCGCTTCTGCAATAGTTTCTCCTATTTCAGTATCTGCAGCAGAGATAGATGCAACTTGTGCAATTTCATCTTTGCCTCCGATAGATTTTGAAAAACCTGCGATAAAGTCTGTTACAGCTTTTGAAGCTTCTAACATTCCTCTTTTAACTTCCATTGGGTTTACACCTGAAGCAACATTTTTCATTCCTTCGTTAACCATTGATTGAGCTAAAACTGTTGCAGTTGTTGTTCCATCACCAGCAACGTCATTTGTTTTAGACGCAACTTCTTTTGCTAATTGTGCACCCATGTTTTCAAAAGGATCTTCTAAATCAACTTCTTTTGCAATTGTTACACCATCATTAGTGATAGTTGGTGCACCCCATTTTTTTTCTAAAACTACATTTCTACCTTTAGGGCCAAGTGTAACTTTAACAACATCTGCTAATTTGTTTACACCTGCTTCAAGGCCTTTCCTTGCAGCTTCATTAAAAACTAACTTTTTTTTAGCCATTGAATACTCCTCTTATTTACCTAACTTTGCGAGAATATCTCTACTTGAGAGAATTAAATACTCTACGCCTTCAAATTTTATTTCAGTACCACCGTATTTTGAATAGACAACTTTGTCGCCTTTTTCAACGTCTGGCTTAATTTTTTCGCCTTTTTCATTAGGCTCCCCAGGACCTACCGCTACCACTTCACCTTCTTGTGGTTTTTCTTTAGCTGTATCAGGAATATAGATTCCTGAAGGGGTTTTCATATCTTCTTCAGATAGTGGCTTTACAACAACCCTATCTCCTAATGGTTGAAGATTCATGTATATTTACCTCCTATTAAATAAATATCTACATTGTGAATTTAATATACTCCCGTTTATATATGTAAATTTATTACCAAAATTTACTTAATTACTGAAGATAATCTAACATCATCTAACTGAAGCTCATTTGTAATCAAATTATTCTGCGCAGCTATACAAATCATTGCAGCATTATCAGTTGAAAGTTTTGGTGTAGGTAAGTAAACGTTTAAATTATTTTCTTTACCAAAAGTATTAATTTTCTCTCTTAACCTTTGGTTTGCCATTACACCACCTCCACCAGATATATTCTTAACACCTGTATCTTTAACAGCTTTAATGAAGTTGTTCATTAAAGAATCTACTATTGCCTCTTGATATGAAGCTGCAAAATCAGATCTCGTAACTTTATCCTTAGAGTCCAAATTATTTAAAAAATTTGTTGCTGCTGTTTTAAGACCTGAAAATGAATAGTTGTACTCATGTTTTGTTTTAGGTCTTGGTAAATCAACTTTGTTTGGGTCACCATCTTTACCAATATTTTGAATAGCAGGACCTCCTGGAAATCCGAAACCACAGAATCTTGATAATTTATCAAATGCTTCACCTGCTGCATCATCTATAGTCGTACCTAGCAAAGTATATTGCCCCCATTTTTCCACTAAAACTATTTGTGTATGCCCACCTGAAACTAATAAAGAAATAAAGGGTGGTTTCATCTCAGTATTCTCAATTAAAGGTGCAGCAAGATGACCTACCATATGATCAACTGTTAACAATGGAACATCTATGGACCAAGCTACTGATTTTGCGAAGTTGTAGCCCACAACTAGGCTACCTACTAAACCAGGACCATCCGTTGTAGCTATTAAATCAATATCGCTTATTTGCAAATTAGCTCTATTCAAAGCAGCATGAAAAATATTTCTTATTGATTCAGCATGTGCTCGAGAAGCTACTTCAGGAACTACTCCCCCAAACTTTTCGTGAATATCTACTTGAGATGAAATAATGTTTACGAGAAGGTCGTTTCCTTTTAAAATTGCAACAGCAGTTTCGTCACATGATGTTTCAAAACCTAATATTATTTTATCTGATGGCATTAAGCTTCCTTAATTCAAATAAAACTGCACTTTCGTTTTTGTAATAATTTTCTCTTACCCCATATTCTTGAAATAAATAAGATTTATATAGATTAATTGCAGCAATATTCGTTTCTCTAACTTCAAGCCTTATACACACATAGTCTTTATTAAGAAAAAATTGTAATAAACTATCCATTAATTCTCTAGCAATATTTTTATTTCTAAATTCTTCTTTGACCCCAATTCCAATAATATGTAACTCGTCATCAATTACTTGGACAGCAACATAAGCATTAATTTTTGAGTTTGTAGTGTGAATCCAGTAAATAAATTCATTTTGAATTATTTTTTGTAAAATTATTTCTGGTTGCCAATTAGTTCCAAAGATTTCGAATTCTAAATCAGATAATATTTTTGCTAAGCCATAGTCTGCGTAGTTAATTTTTTCAATCATAAAAATTTACTTCTTTAGTCAAATTTTTAGTAGACAAAGAGACATCAGGTTCTCTCATATAAAATAATTCAATTTCGTTAAAATTTATAAAATTTCCATTTTTAAATAATTCTTTTCCTAGATGATAAATTTGATCAGAAGTTACAAATTCTGGCGAAGCTGTTTTTATGTAAGTATTTTTATTTAAAATTTTTTGATTTATTTTTCTCCAATTACCAACAAGTAATTTTTTTTGGTTATCTTCGTTAAATCTATCTTTAAGACCATCAAGATTTAATACCTCAGGATTTGAGTCCCTTATAACTCCTCCTGGTACTGGCTTATAAGAACAGAATGCAAATTCATCTCTTTTTATATCAATTACTGTAAATATTTTTCTATGACTTGTATGCGCTGCAAATGCAAGTGAATCTAATCCATTTACTGGAATCAATGGGATACCTAAACTGGCGCAAATCCCTTGAGCAACAGCTAAACCTATTCTTAAACTCGTATAAAATCCTGGACCTATATCTATATATACAACCTGAATTTGATCACGTTTTATGTCAGATTTTTTTGTTAATTCATCAATAGTTTGCATTAACAAATTAGTTGTACCATTTTTTGATAATACGGTAGAACTTGAAACTAAAACTTCTTCATGTATTGCAACAGAAATATAGCTTCCTGATGAAGAGATAGAGAGACTAAACATTAATTTTCATCTTTCTTTTTATATCGTTAACAATTTCAATTTCGATTATCATCATCTCTTTTAAAAACTTTTCAGGAACAATATTTATCCATTCAATTAAAAAAATAGAGTTATCAGTATAGATTGGTAAATCTAAATCTAAGAATTCATTCCAACTATTCATTCTGTAAAGGTCAACATGATAAATATCTAAATTATTTACTTTATATTGTTTCACAATATTAAAAGTTGGTGATGTAACAATTTCATCACAACCCAAAAACTTAATTATTGATTTTATAAGTGTCGTCTTGCCTGCACCAAGTTCTCCTGAAAGCCCAACCACTTTAGGAAGCTTGTCAATATCAAAAGTTGCTTTAACAAATTCTTCTATTGTCTCTAAGGTTACCTCTCTAATCAATTTCTACTCTTTCTAATCTTTTTGACATGTTGGTTAGTATTTCCCAAGGTATAGTTTTATTCCAATCTGCTATGTCCTTTACATCGATACTTATTTCATTATTTTGAGACTTTCCAAGAATTACAACTTCATCATTAATTTTTGCCTCAACATCAGTAACATCAATTAAAATCTGATCCATGGTAACTCTGCCAATTAGTTTACAAAATTTATTTGAAATTATAACTTTTCCGTCGGGGAATGAGTTCCAAGGATAACCATCAGCATAACCTATAGGTGCTGTCGCAATTACTGAATCTCTTTCAAGTATTAATGCATGACCATATGATACAGATTCACCAATACTTCTCATCTGTATATTAGATATTCTGGTTTTAATTTCCATTGTTGGAAGTAGTTTCAAGTTAGTTTTTTGAGCTGAGATTGAAACTCCATATGCTGCTATGCCTATTCGTGATAAGTTAAAAATATTGTCAAAATTATAAAAACTTGAAGCTGAGTTATCAACATGAATTAATAAATCTGAAATATTAATTTTCTCTAATAGTTTTCTAAATTTTTCAACAGCACTAAATGTAAATTCACTATCAACATCTGCAGTTGGGAAATGGGTACAAATTCCACGTAGTTTTAAATTAGAATTAATTATCAAATTATAAATTTCATAAAATTTTTCAGGTTCGCAACCAATCCTGTGCATACCTGTATCAACTTTTAAATGAACATTAAAGTTATGCCCTGATTTTATTAAATTTTTAATAAAATCAGAATTATAAACAGTCAAATCAATACCCAATTCATAAACTTTGGATATTTCAGATTCAGATGGTTCTGAAAGTAATAAAATATTAACTTCATCAGATATACTTCTAACTTCTATTGCTTCATTAATTGACGCAACTGCAAACCACGATATATTTTTCTTAATCGCATTTTTAACTGCCCAATTTATTCCATGACCATAGGCACTAGCCTTAACAACCAAACAAAGCTGTTTATTGATATTTTTTTGTATAAGGTCTAAATTATGAATTAGATTTTTGCTATTAACATATATAAAACCTCTGTCCATAAAGGATTACTCTACCGTAACAGATTTTGCCAAATTTCTTGGTTGATCAATGGATTCACCATTTAACTTAGCAACATGATAAGCAATAAGTTGTAGTGGGATTATTGAAATTATTGTTGATAAAAGCGAATGTGCATTAGGTAAAGAAATAAACTGATCTGATATTTTTTCCATTTTTTTAGAGTTGTCATCGCCTACTGCTATAACAAAAGCTCCTCTAGCTTTTACTTCTTGAACATTACTTGTTGTTTTGTCTAAAAGATGAGACTGACTTGCAGTTACTATAACTGGAGTACCTTCTTCAATCAAAGCAAGGGTACCGTGCTTAAGCTCACCAGCAGCTAAAGCTTCTGCATGGAGATAAGATATTTCTTTAAGTTTTAATGCTCCCTCTGCAGCAAGTGCATAATCTAATCCTCGTCCAATAAAGTAAATATCATTTTTCTTACTAATTCCTTTAGCAATATTTATGATTTCGGTTTCACATTCTAAACTCTCTTTAACAAGTTTTGGAATGTTTTTAATTTCTTCAAAAGTAATATTTAATTTATTCTCAATATCCCAGTGTTTTGCTAAAACTAATTGAGCTACAAGCATACCCAAATAAGCTTTTGTAGATGCTACACCTATTTCTGGTCCAACATGTAAATACATTACACTATCTGACATTCTTGCGAGCGAGCTGCCTACAACATTTACCAAAGCTAAAACATGGGCTCCATTTTCCTTTAATAATTCTGTTGCTGCGATTGTATCCATCGTTTCACCTGACTGCGAAATGACAATTCCTAGATCTTTATTACCCACTATTGGCTCACGATATCTAAATTCTGAGGCAAGTTCCACACTCACTGGAACACCTAAAACTTTTTCAAAAAGATCTTTACCAAATAAACCTGCATGATAAGCAGTCCCACAAGCAACAATCCAAATTTTTTCAAAGTTTCTAACTTCATTTAATTGAATAGGTATTCCTATAGAGTTTTCAACCAGTCTTCCAGAGAGTGTTTTTTCTATCATTTCAGGTTGCTCGATTATCTCTTTATACATAAAATGCTCATATCCAGATTTTTCAGCTTCCGAAATTTCCCAATCAATATCCTGGACTTCTCTTTTTATTTCGTTTAAATTTATATCAAATATTTTATATGTACCATCAATTATTTCGACAAAGTCGCCGTTTTCTAAAAAAACCATTTTATTTGTATGTTCTAAAATAGCTGCTGAGTCTGATGCAAGAAAAACTTCTTCATCTCCAACACCTAAGACTAGTGGGCTCATCATTCTTCCAGCTACAATTTTATTAGGTTCTTTAGTGGTAGTTACTACTAAAGCAAATGTACCTTTTAAGTTCTTTGCAACATTTGTAACAGTTTGTAATAAATTTCCAGTCCATTTACTACTTAATTCCACTGCAACGACTTCAGTATCAGTCTCCGAAGTAAAATTGAAACCTTTGTTAACTAATTCATCTTTTAATTCAGAATAATTTTCAATAATTCCATTATGGATTATGGCAAATTCTTTTTTGTTGTCTGTATGTGGATGAGCATTAAGATCACTTGGAACTCCATGAGTTGCCCATCTAGTATGTCCAACGCCTATATTACCGTTAAAATGTTTTCCTTCTAAGTGATCTTTTAAAACTTGTAGTTTACCTTCTTTTTTTTCAACTATTAAATTTGCACCATCAAGAATTGCAATACCAGAAGAATCATAACCTCTGTATTCAAGTCTTGAAAGTCCATTAATCAATATGGGTAGAGGGTTTTTTGGGCCTGAATACCCGATTATTCCACACATAATATCTCCATTCCAACGAGCAAGTTGAAATTAGGACTACGTTAGATTGCCTCTGTTCAATAATTGCTTATTGTTTTTAACAATCTATATCGACTGTAGAGCCGAGTATGCATCCGCCGAATTTTTCGATAACATACTACCTCGTCACCTTTTTAAAGGCCTGGCGCTTGTTTGCTCGTTAATACCATTATAAAGACTGTTTTAAGAATTTAAATAACTTTCAATCTTTTTAATTAATTGATTCATAAAGTCATTAAGATCTTGATCAGTTTTAGCTTCTACTAAAATTCGCAAAACAGGTTCAGTTCCAGAATTTCTAATTAAATATCTGCCATCAAGTTGCATTTCTTTTGTAAGTTTATCTGCAATAATGTTGAGATCGCTTAATTGTTCTGAAGTAGCTTGTGTATTTAATTTTAAATTTTTTAATTGTTGAGGATATTCTTTTATATTATTGTTTTTAAAATCCTTAAGTGTTGTGTTAAAAAAAGTTAGGGCTTTTAAACAATAAATTAAACTTACAAGACCATCACCAACTGGCAAAACATCAGAAATAATTATGTGACCTGATTGCTCTCCCCCAATAGAAGCATTGTTTTCTAGCATACTTTCCGCAACGTATTTATCTCCAACATTAGTTTCAATGTTATTAAAATTATTGTTTTTCATAGATTGTTTAAATCCAAAATTAGACATTACAGTAGATACGACAATATTGTTTTTTAACTGATTAATTGCTGAAAAATACTTCGCAATTAAAAGTATTATTACATCTCCATTACAAATTGAACCTTCTTCGTCAACCAGTATTAACCTGTCTGCATCTCCATCAAAAGCAGCTCCGAGCTCATCTTTATTTAGTGAATTTGATAAGTAATTTAGATGTGTTGCACCACAATTTTCATTGATATTTAAACCGTCCGGAGTATTTGCTAGAAGTCTATATTTCGAATTATTAAAAGAAAAAAGCTCATCAATAATTTTATAAGCTGATCCATTTGCTGTATCTATTACTAATCTAAAATTACTCAAATCAAAGTTTAATTCAGTTTTAAGAAAATTTAAATACGCTTGATATCCTAACTCTGAATCTTTATGTTTTGTAGTTGCTTTTGGTAAAGCAATTGTCTCGGAACTTTCTTCAATTTTGATTTCAAGTTCATCACTAAATTTTGAACCATCCTTATTAATTAATTTTATACCGTTGTATTCACTTGGGTTATGGGAAGCAGAAATAATTATACCTAAATCGTGGTGAAATTCTTTTAGAATGATTGGCATAGATCCAGATGGGAGAATTCCATAATTTACTACTTGGACTATCTCAGTAAAGCCTTTAGTAATCCACTCAAGAATTTCATTCGAAGATTTTCTTGTATCAAGAATAACAGCAACAGATTTTGGTTTTAATTCTTTTTCAACTGCTGCAAAAATTTTTTTAACTAAATTTTCATTAAGATTTTGATTAGGAATACCTCGGATTCCGTCAGTACCGAAATATTTTTTCAAGACGAAACTTATCTCTTAGTAAATTGTTCTGCTCTTCGAGCTTTCTTTAATCCGTATTTTTTTCTTTCGACTTTTCTTGAATCACGAGTCAAAAGTCCAGCTTTTTTAAGTTTTGGTCTTAATTCAGGATTTAATTTAATTAAAGCCCTTGAAATTCCAAGTGAAACAGCATCAGCTTGAGATGACAATCCGCTTCCAGAAACGTTAACATTGATATCAAACTTATTTTCTAAACTAACTACTTTGAATGGCTTATTTACTGTCATCTTCATAGAAGGACTTGGAAAATACTGTTCAAATTCTTTTCCATTAAATACAAACTTTCCGCTACCTTCAGTCAATGTTACGCGAGCTACAGAAGTTTTTCTTCTCCCAGTTCCATAAATTTTATTTTTCATTTTCAGATACTTTCTTAATCTCAAAAGCAAGAGATTTAGGATTTTGACTTTGATGTGGGTGTTCACTTGCAGAATATACATGTAGTTTTTTTAACATAGATCTTCCTAACCTATTTTTAGGTAACATACCCCAAACAGCTCTTTCTACTATTTTTTCTGGTTTTCTTTGACGTAAGGAATTAAAAGTTTCAGATTTAATACCTCCAGGATATCCAGAATGAGAGTTGTAAATTTTTTGTTCAGGTTTTTTTGAAGTAAGTGCTATTTGGCTAGCATTAATAACAACTACGTGATCTCCTACGTCAAGGTGAGGAGAATATTGAGGTTTATGCTTTCCTCTAAGAATTTGAGCTATCTCACTAGCTAGCCTACCTACAGGTAAGCCACTGGCATCAACTACATGCCACTCTCTTTCAGAGCCACTTATTCCATTAAAAGTTGTTTTAGTATTCATTTCCTAATCTTAAGAATTGTAACGAAATTCTAGTATAAAGTGCATTTAAATTAATGGAAACTAGTATTTTACTTTCCACAAAACTAATGCTTTGGCTGGAGCGATGTAATTTAATCTAACTCCATCAGGGTTTATGATTTTTTTAGTTATGTCTTTAATGGTTAATTTTTCCTCCAATAATGCAATTTGTGCTCCAACTATATTTCTAACCATATTTCTTAAAAATGAATTTCCAGAAATAGTATATTCAAAAATATCACTTCTTTTTAACCATGATGAATGTGTAATGTTTCGAGTTGGATTTTGACCAGCTTCTAATTTTGCAAATGAGGAGAAGTCGTGTGTACCCAAAAATAATTTCGCTACTTTATTTAATATCGTTAAATTGACATCGACTTTACTTTCTTTAATAAAACTTTGTTTGTAAGGATCTAAAGTTAGTTGATTTGCAAGAAAATACTTATATGTTCTCTGAACAGCATCAAATCTAGCATCAAATTTTTTTGGTATTTTTTTAAAACTCTTTACCAAAATTTTATTGCCTAACATTTGATTAAATGAATAGACTAACTTTTCATCAAACAATTGATCAGTTTCCAAGCAAAGAACTTGATTTCTTGCATGAACACCAGTATCGGTCCTTCCAGCATATGTAAAATGATATTGATTTGTTAATAGAGATAATGATTGCTCGATTCTTCCCTGAACGGTTTCTTTGTTAGGTTGTTTTTGAAATCCATTAAATCCTAAACCGTCATAGGAAAGTACAATTTTATAAAAGTGCATTAAATAAAAATTCTTATTGGATCTGAAAACCAAACTAATAAAACAAGAAAAGTCACAGCTGAAATACTTGATACTCTACTTTCTAAATGAAGAGAAATAGTTAATGATTTTGAAAGAACTAAATAAATCCAACAAAAAATTAAAATACTTGCAATTTGAAAATACATTAAATCAAAACTTATTTGAGAATTTATAAAATACAGCACACCAAATAATCCAACGAGACCATGAGAATATCCTGTAAATATCATTAAATTCGAAACTTCAGTAAATGTGTTAAATGCACGGGAAAGAAGAAACCAAATAGCTAAGTTTGATAACAACCATGCAAAAATACCATCGACTATTCCATAAAATACAATATCAACTAAGTTTGATGAAAAATTTGCTGAAATAATAGGTAAATATAAAGCAACTATACTTAATACAACAATAATTAAAGCATTGGCAGCTTCATATCTATCATTGCTTATTTGAGATATTAAATTTTTGTCGAACTTTATAAATTTAAGAAATTGTGACCAAATATTTTTGATTGAGTTCAAATTAAACTAATTCAAGAACTGCGAGCTCTGTGCCATCACCTTTTCTAGTTCTGGTACGGGTAATTCTTGTGTAACCACCATTTCGTTCAGTATATTTTGGTCCAATCTCTTCAAAAAGTTTTGCGACGATTCCCTTATTTTGAATCATTTTCAAAACTTGTCTTCTGTCATGAAGCGTACCACTTTTAGCTTTAGTAATTACTTTTTCTGCATATGGTTTAACAATTTTTGCTTTGGTAATAGTTGTTTCAATTTTTTCATGCTGAATTAAAGCACTTATTAAATTACTAATAATTTGATCTTCATGGGATGAAGAGTTCCCTAGTCTTTTACCTTTAGTAGGTTTAGGCATCAGCTAAGTCTCCACTATCTAAATCAGAACTAGTTGGTAAGCTTAAACCAAGTTCATCTAGTTTTGCTACTAATTCATCAAGACTTTTTTGTCCAAAGTTTGTTAGATTCAAAAGATCATCTTCTGTGTACTCAAGTATTTGACCTACAGTTGTGATATTTTCACGACCTAAACAATTTCTTGGTCTTTCAGAAAGATCTAGTGCATCAACTGACAAAGATAAATCAGGGGAACTTCCTTCAGAAATAGTAAGTTGACCTAATTCCAAACCAACACCTTCATCAATGTCTGCAAATAACTTCCATAACTCACCTAGTGTTTTACCGACTGACGAAATAGCTTCACTTGGTTCAATTGAACCATCAGTTTCAACATCTAAAGTTAGCTTGTCATAATCTGTAACTTGTCCAACTTGAGTTGGTGAAACTCCATAACTAACTTTGACTATTGGTGAAAACATTGAGTCAATTGGAATAAAGTTTGAATCACTTGTTTTATTTTTGTCAGCAAGCCTATAGCCTACCCCATGGGCAATCGATATTTCCATATCTAAAGTTGCATTATCTGATAAAGTGCAAACTTTAAGTCCAGTATTTACTACTTCTACTCCAGATGGACATTGAATTTGAGAAGCTAAAACTTCGCCTGGACCTTTTGATTTAAGAGTTAGTGTGTGATTTTCTTGATCTTCTACTTTTAAAACTAGGCGTTTTAAATTTAATAACAAATCAAGAACATCTTCTACAACTCCTGGAATTGAAGTGAACTCATGATTAACTCCACTAATTTTTATTCCTGTTACTGCAACACCTGGAACTCTGGATAATAAAGCTCTTCTCATTGTATTTCCTAGAGTTAAACCAAACCCAGGCTCCAAAGGTTCAATAATAAATTTAGTCCTATTGTTTCCTAGGTCTTCTTGTGTAATTTCTGGTCTCTGCAACATTAACATTTTTTAATTTCTCCTCTCAAATGTTTATTTAGAATAAAGCTCTACTATTAATTGTTCTTCAATCTGCGAGCTTGCATCACTTCTAGTTGGTGAAGCAACCACTTTTACAGATTTATTTTTGTTATCTACATCAATCCAACTTGGAATAACACGGTCTTGCCCAGTATCTATAGTATGTTGAATTACTATAAGATCTTTACTTGAATCTTTTATAGTAATCTCATCTCCAGGTTTAACATGATAAGAAGGTACATCTACAAATTTACCATTAACTTTAAAATGTCTGTGAGAAACTAACTGACGTGCCTGTGGTCTAGTAGAAGCAAAACCAGCTCTATACACTGTGTTATCTAAACGAGATTCTAGTAAGTACAGCAAATTTTCACCCGTAATGCCTTGCATTCTTGATGCTTCTTTATAATAATTTCTAAATTGTTTTTCAAGCACTCCATACATATAACGCACTTTTTGCTTTTCTTTAAGTTGAGTGCCGTAATCTGTTTCTCTTGTTCGCTTTCTTCCATTTTCACCTGGAGGATAAGGTCTATCTTGTAAAGCTTTGTCGCCTTTTTTGTTTTCGAAAACATTAAAGCCAATTCTTCTTGCAATTCTAACTCTAGGTCCTGTATATCTTGCCATTAGCCTCTTCTCCTCTTCTTTGGCCTACACCCGTTATGAGGAGTTGGAGTAATGTCTTTTATTGACCCAACATCCATTCCCATATTTTGAAGAGTTCTCACAGCAGTCTCTCTGCCAGCGCCAGTGCCACTAATAATAATATCAATTTTATGAACACCAAATTCGGTTGCTCTTCTAACAGCTTCTTCAGCAGCAACTTGTGCAGCATAAGGAGTAGATTTTCTAGAACCTTTAAATCCAACAGAACCACCAGAAGTCCAAACTAAAGTTTGTCCTGAGGCATCAGAAATATTTATTATTGTGTTATTAAAACTAGCTTTTATGTGAGCTACACCGGTAGGAATGTTTTTTTTAATTTTCTTTTTAGTTTTTTGATCAGCCATTATTTAGTTGCCTTCTTCTTTCCAGCTATTGCAAATCTTGGACCTTTTCTGGTTCTAGCATTGGTATGAGTTCTTTGACCGCGCACTGGTAGTCCTGTTCTGTGTCTTAAGCCTTGATATGTACCTATTTCAGTTTTTCTTCTTATGTTTTGAGATACATCTCGTCTTAAATCTCCTTCAACTCTGAAATTTGCTTCAATATATTTTCTTATTTGAGCAACTTCATCATTTGTTAAATTACTAACTCTTGTACTAGGATCAATTTTTAAATCTTTACAAATATCTTCTGCACGCTTAGGACCAATCCCATGAATGTATCTTAACGATGCAATAACTCGTTTCTCTCTTGGAATATCAATACCAGAAATACGTGCCATTAATTAACCTTGCCTTTGTTTGTTACGAGGGTTTTTTTTATTAATGACATAAAGCTTTCCTTTTCTTTTAACAATTTGGTCATTAGGACCTCTTTTTTTTATACTCGCTTTAACTTTCATTTATGTCTCCAAATAATCCTACCTCTTGTTGGATCGTAGGGTGAAACTTCCATCTCCACCACATCTCCAGGTAAAATTCTTATATACCTCATTCTCATCTTCCCGGACACATGAGCTAATAATTCAGCTCCACTCTCAAGTTGCACCTTAAAAGATGCGTTTGGTAGAGTCTCCATAACAGTCCCTTGAACTTTAATTATGTTTTTTTCTTTTTCTACCAAAATTAGCCTTGATTTAGTGACCGATTAACTAGATTAGTGCGATTTGAAACCAATACAAACACAAATTTAAAATAAGTTTTCTGTAAAAACATAAACTCCTTCTTCCGTTAAACCTACAGTATGTTCAAAATGAGCAGATTTACAACCATCAACAGTGCGCACCGTCCATCCATCTTCGTCAACTTTTGTCTCTTCTGATCCTAAATTAAACATTGGCTCAATACATATAGCCATTCCAGTTTTTAATTCGAAACCTCTATTTTTTTTCCCAAAATGAGGCACTTGTGGTTCTTCATGCATTTCTAGACCTATGCCATGACCAACATAGTTTTTAACATTGCCAAGATTATTTCTTGTTGCAATTTTATCTATTTTATTTCCAATAGTTCCTAGTTTTTGACCATCTTTAACAAGCTTTATAGCTTCTTGTAATGCAAATTTAGTGGTATCTATCAAATCTTGTTCTTCTTGAGATATTTTTCCTACTCCAAAAGTAAATGCTGCATCTGCATGATACCCGCTATAAGAAACTCCAACATCAATGGATAAAACATCACCTTCTTCAATAATTTTTGAATTTGGTATTCCATGAACTATTACATCATTTGGAGATGCACAAATATATGCAGGGTAATCTTTAGCTCCTGGTTGTTGATATCCAAAAAAACTTGAAACTACATTTGATTTTTCAATAATATTTTTGGCAATATCATCTAAGTCTTTTAAAGTCATACCTTCTTTTGTGTTTTTATATATTTCATAATGTATATTCGAAACAACCTTTCCAGCGTTTCTCATTTTTTGAAAATCTTCTGTAGTTTTATATGTAATCATCAATTTTTGAAATGCATTGCAATTGAGCTATAAATATCTTGAATTTCTCCAATTGCATTTACAGTTGAAACAATTTTTTTATCTTGATAATACTTTACGAGAGGTGCTGTATCAGAATTGTATACTTCTAACCTAACTTTTATTGAATCTTCAGTATCATCTGATCTTCCACTTGCTTCACCACGCAATAAAATTCTTTTTACTAGCTCTTCAGTATCGGCTTCAAACACGAAGACTTTTACAATTGGATATTGATCACTAATTTCTTCTAAACTTTTAGCCTGACCCATGGTTCTTGGAAAACCATCTAATATTGCCCCCTTTTTTGAGTCGTTATTTGACAATCTTTCAATGAGCATACTAATTACTAATTCATCAGGCACTAGTAAACCTTCATCTAATAAGTTTTTGGCTTTATTCCCTAGTTCTGTTTTATTATTTACATGTTCCCTTAACATTTCACCAGTAGATATATGTTCAAGGTTAAAACTTTTAGCTATTTGAGAAGCTTGAGTTCCCTTTCCAGCACCAGGAGGTCCCAGAAATATATATAATTTACTCAATCAATAAATCCTTCGTAATTTCGCATACTCAATTGACTCTCAACTTGCTTCATGGTTTCTATCGCAACACCAACAGTAATTAAAATAGATATTCCACTAAATCCAAGAGGTATGTCCCAAATTGCAGAAGCTATTGATGGAAGGACTGCAACAGACGCTAAAAATATAGAGCCGGGCAATGTGATTCTATTAATTATGTGAGAAAGAAAATTAGTTGTTGAAATACCAGGTCTTACTCCTGGAACAAATCCACCTTGTCTTCTAATCATATCTGACTGTCTTACAGGATCGAATTGAATCGTTGTATAAAAATATGTAAAAAAGATGATAAGAATAGCAAGGAAAAAAATATAAAACCAAGTTGTTCCCTGTGAGTTAGCCAAATTTATATCAATCCAATTTCTAATTGCAGCAGTAACTGAGTTGTCTTGAGGTAGAGATGTTGCTACTAATGCTGGGAAAAATAAAATACTTGTTGCAAAAATAACTGGAATGACGCCTGCACTATTTACTTTAATTGGAATATATGTGCTTTGTCCACCCATGACTTTTCTACCTCTAATTCGTTTAGCGAATTGAATAGGAATTCTTCTTTGGCCTTGCTCAACAAATATAATTCCAACAATCATAAGAAAAAACATAACAATCAAAACAACAAATTGACCTACTCTTCCCTGTCCAGCTGTTACTTGATATGCTCCACCAAACTGTGAAGGTAGCTGACTCACAATGCTTGCAAAAATTATTAATGACATACCGTTGCCAACACCTCGTTGAGAAATTAGTTCTCCTATCCACATTATGAAAGCAGTACCCGCAGTCATTGTTAGCACAATTAGCCCTACTCTCGAAGGAGTATAATTAGGTATTAACGAAATTCCTCCAGTTAAACTTCCTCTTGAAAAAAGATATGTTAAAGCTGTTGACTGCAAAAGTGCAAGAACAACTGTTACATACCTGGTCCATTGAGTTATGACTTTTCTACCAGATTCGCCTTCTTCCTGGAGTTTTTGTAATCTTGGTATTACAACAGTTAATAACTGTAAAATAATACTGGACGTAATATATGGCATAATGCCAAGCGCAAACACAGAAAATGTCTCTAAAGCGCCACCAGAAAATAAATTAAGCAAACCATAAATTCCAGCTTGTGAACCTGATTCAGTTAGTCTTTGAACTGCTAATAAATCAACCCCTGGAACCGGCACTGAAGCGCCAAGTCTATAAATTGCAAACATGAAAAGCGTAAAAAGAACTCTTTTTCTTAAATCAGGTACTTTAAATATATACTTAAAAATTGAGAGTTTCATAACTACTCATTAATAATTTCAACTGAGCCACCAGCTTTTTCAATTTTTTGTTTAGCAACAGCACTTATTGCATGAATCTTTAAATCAATTTTTTTAGTTAGCTCACCATCTCCTAAAACTTTAACAAGTCCTTTTTTTCTTGTTAAACCAAGTTCTCTCAAAGTATCTGGTGTAACTTCACCTTCAACTTCTCTTTGCTCAAGTTCAGATAAATTAACTACAACGTAAGCCATCTTTGCCTGATTATTTAACCCTCTGACTTTTGGGATTCTTCTGTATAAAGGAATTTGTCCACCTTCAAAAAATGCCGGAACTGTTTTTCTTGCACCAGTACCTTTAGTACCTCTACCTGCAGTTTTACCTCTTTTACCAGCTTCACCTCTACCTTTTCGAAGTTTTTGTTTAGTAGATCCAGGTGTAGGTTTAAGATGGTGAAATCTAAGCTTTTTCATTATTTTATTTCCTCTACCTCAACTAAATGATTTACATTCGCTAACATTCCTTGAATCATTGGGTTGAGTTCTCTTTCAGTAAAAGAATTGATTTTTTTTAAACCAAGGCTTCTTACTGTTTCTTTTGTCTTTGGTTTTTCGCCAATAACGCTTTTTTTAAGGGTAATTTTAACTCTCATCTATTGCCATAACTTTCTTTTCAGCTTTAGTACGCTCATAAGCTTGAACAAGCCCGGCAGGAGCAACTTCTTCAGCTTTTTTTCCTCTTAATTTAGCAACTGAATCTGGAGTTCTTTGACTTAATAAACCGTCAATTGTAGCTTTGGCAACATTTAAATGAGTGGGAGAACCTAATGACTTAGCAAGTATATCTTTTACGCCCGCAACTTCAAGCACTTGTCTTGCTGCTCCACCAGCAATAACTCCTGTACCTGGAGCTGCTGGCTTTAATAAAACTCTGGATGAACCATGTTTACCAATTATTTCATGGACTATAGTTGATCCGGCCATAGGTATGTCTTGTATATTTTTTTTTGCATTTTCAATAGCTTTTTGTATAGCAAGAGGAACTTCAGAACCTTTACCGTATCCAATACCAGCTCTACCATTACCATCTCCTACAGCAACTAGTGCTGTAAATGCGAAATTACGACCACCTTTAACGACTTTTGCAACTCTATTTATATGAATAACGCTTTCTTGAAGTTCTAATTCAGCCATTAAAATTCTATTCCTTTTTCTCTAATTCCATCTGCAAGAGATTTAACTCTTCCATGATAAATATATCCACCTCTATCAAAAACTGCTTTTTTGATATTTAGTTTTAAAAGCTTTTCACCCATTAATTGGCCAACTTTATTTGCAGAATCATTAGTTAAATTTTTACTTTTTAATTCTGGAGATAAAGTACTGGCAGAAGCTAGAGTAGCTTGATTTAAATCATCGATTGCTTGAACGTAAATATTCGAATTACTTTTAAATACTGCCAATCTAGGAACTGTGGGTGTTCCAGAAATTTTTTTTCGTATTCTTATTTTTCTATGAAGTCTTTTATCTTTAATTTTCATTTTTTTTAAGCTCCAGCTGCTTTACCAGCTTTTCTTCTTACGAACTCGTCTTTATACCTTATACCTTTACCTTTATATGGTTCGGGTGGTTTGATTGCTCTTATATTTGCCGCAACTTGTCCAACAAGGGCTTTGTCAATTCCAGAAATTATAATTGTATTTTGGTCAGGTACTTCAAAACTGATTCCTTCAACTTTTTCAAAAATTACTGGATGCGAAAAACCACACAAAATTTCAATATCGTTTCCCTTTAGAGATGCTCTATGTCCGACACCCTGTAAAATAAGAGTCTTGGAATAACCTTCTACAACGCCTTGAATGTCATTCGCAACTAAAGATCTATACAATCCATGTAAACTTCTAACCTCAGGTGAATCAGATGATCTTGTAAAGAGTAACTCATTTTCTTTGATTTCAAATTTTATTCTTTCGTCTACAATTTGTGTTGATAATTCACCTTTTGGACCCTTTACTTTTATAAAATTATTTTCTATTTTTAACTCAACTTTTTCATCAATGATAACTGGCTTGTTGCCGATTCGACTCATGACCAAACCTCGCAGATTAGTTCTCCACCTAATTTTTTCTTTCTAGCTTCTGAATCCGGTAGTAACCCCCTTGAAGTTGAAACCACAACTGTACCTAGTCCACCATTGTTTCTAGGTAATTTATCTGAACCTACATAAACCCTTCTTCCAGGTTTACTCAAGCGATTTAATCCAGCCAAAACAGATTTTCCTGATTCAGTATATTTTAAATCAATATGAATCTCTTTTTTTGAACCATTCTCATTCACTTTTACATCTGAAATATAACCTTGGTCTTTTAATAATTTTGATAGTTCATATTTAAAATTTGAATGTGGAACCACTACACTTGGTTTATTGACCAGTGTTGCGTTTCTAATTCTAGTTAAATAATCTGAAACTGGGTCTAAATTCATATAGTTACCATGAAGCTTTCTTTATTCCTGGAAGTTCACCTTTTAGTGCTAAATCTCTGAAAGTATTTCTTGACATACCAAATTTCCTTAAGGTTCCTCTAGGTCTACCAGTTACTTGGCATCTGTTCCTATGTCTTGTAGCACTGGCATCTCTAGGCATCTTTGCAATTTTTCTTTGTGCATCTCTTTTTTGATCATATGAAGTTTCAGGGTCTTTAATAATTTTCAATAACTCTTTTCTTCTATCGAAATACTGGTTTACAGCTTCTCCTCTTTTATTATTTTTTACTATTTTGCTTGTTTTAGCCATAATTAATTCTCCCTAAATGGAAATCCCAGCGTTTGTAATAATACATATCCTTGGTTGTTATCGTTAGCTGAAGTACAAATAGTAATGTTCATACCTCGTATATCACGAACTTTATCGTATTCAACTTCTGGAAATACTAATTGTTCATTTAGTCCAAGTGAATAATTACCATTTCCGTCAAAAGATTTTTTACTAAAGCCTCTAAAATCTCGAATTCTTGGTACAACAACTTGGACAAATCTATCGTAAAATTCCCACATTTTATCACCACGTAAAGTTACAGAAACACCAATAGGCATTCCTTCTCTAAGCTTGAAGCCAGCAATTGACTTTTTGGCTCTTCTGATTACTGGCTTTTGACCAGAAATTGCGGTTATTTCATCAATCATAGATTCTAATGCTCTTCCATCAGTTGCAGCTTTACCATCTCCAATGTTTATAATTATTTTTTCAAGTGTTGGTACTTGATTAATATTTTTTAAACTTAAACTTTCAAGAAGATTTAATTTAAGTTCAGAATTATATTTTTCTTTTAGCCTAGGTATCATACTTCATCACCAGTTTTTGAAAGTACTCTGTATTTTTTTCCATTTTTATCAAACTTATAACCGACTCTTCCAGCTTTCTTTTTTACAACTAGCATTACATTTGAAACGTCGATCGGAAGACTTTTATCAATGACTCCACCTTGCATAGTTTCTCCTTGAGGTTTTTGATGTTTTTTTGTAACATTCACACCTTCAACTAAAACTTTTCCTTTTTTTGGAAAAGCTTGAAGAACTTTGCCTTGTTTACCGTAATCTTTTCCTGAAATAACTTTCACTGTGTCACCTTTTTGAATTTTCATTACAAAACCTCTGGTGCTAAAGAAACTATACGCATAAATTTTTTCTCTCTAAGTTCGCGTCCAACAGGACCAAAAATTCTAGTACCTCTCGGTTGTTCTTGATCATTGATTATGACACAAGCATTTTCATCAAATTTTATGTAAGTTCCATCTTTTCTTCTTGTTTCTTTTTTTGTTCTAACTACAACAGCTTTTACAATTTCACCTTTTTTAATTTGCCCACCCGGAATAGCATCTTTTACTGTTGCAACAAACACATCTCCTAAGCCTGCATATCTGATTTTTGAACTACCTCTAACTTTTATGCACAAAACTTCCTTGGCACCTGAGTTATCAGCAACTTTAAGGCGAGATTCTTTTTGAATCATCTTGCTCTCTCCACTATTTCAGTAACTCTCCATCTTTTAGACTTAGAATATGGTTTTGTTTCCATGATTTTTACTGTATCTCCAACTTTTGCATCAAATGTATCATCATGTGCATGAAGTTTTCTTGTTTTTTTAACAATTTTCAAATATTTTGGATGAGGAAACTGTAGTTCGATAGCAACTGTAACAGTTTTTTCTCTTTTATCGGAAACAACAATTCCAGTTCGTGTTTTCCTAGAGCTTCTATCTAATTCACTCATTATTTTCTTCCTTACTGTTAGATTGATTAATTTTTTCTGTTAAAACTGTATTGGCTTGAGCAATTTGTTTCTTAATTTTTTTAAATATAGTTGTGTCTTCAATTTGACTAGTAGCTAATGAAAACCTTGCATCCATTAATTCCTTTTTTAGATCACCAATTTTTGCATTTAATTCAACTACTGAAAGTTCCCTTAAGTCATTAACACTCATAAGTTATCCCTCATTACGAACTTTGTTTTCATTGGCAGTTTGTGTCCAGCTTTTCTCATTGCTTCTTTTGCAACATCTTCAGAAACACCTGAAACTTCAAATAATACTCTTCCCGGTTTCACAACAGCAACATAATATTCAACATTACCTTTTCCAGAACCCATTCTGACCTCAGCAGGTTTCTTAGTAACTGGTTTGTGAGGGAAAATATTTATCCAAACTTTACCACCCCTCTTCATAGTTCTTGTGATTGTAATTCTTGCGGCTTCTATTTGACGAGCGGTTACATAAGACGTTTCAACTGCTTGAAGTCCATAATCACCAAAAGCTACAGAAGTACCACCTTTAGAGTTACCTTTTCTTCTTCCTCTAAATGACTTTCTGTATTTTGTTTTTTTAGGCATCAACATAATTTACTCTTCTTCTAAAATCAACTTTTCATTTAAAAGCTGTTTTTCTTCTTCAAATTTTGCTTGTGCTTGGGTTTTAGTAAGTTTCTTACCCCCACCAGCTTCAATAATTTTTGATTTTTTATCATCTCCAGCTTTTTTACCACCACCAGCTTCAAGAATTCTAGGTTCTTTTTTTTCTCCTACAGCTGCTTCAGCTCTTGATTTGACTGATTTAACTCTTCCAGATGGTCCTCCACTTGCTAGATTTGCTTCAGCAGAAATTTTTTCCTGTCTTAATTTTTTAGAATTTACAACATCGCCTTTGTAAACCCAAACTTTTACACCAATGGCACCGACGGTAGTATGTGCTGTGGCTCTTCCAAAATCGATATCAGCTCTTAAGGTATGTAATGGCACTCTTCCCTCTCTGTACCATTCTCTTCTTCCCATCTCAGCTCCACCTAGTCTTCCTGAGCACTCAACTCTAACACCCTCAGCACCAGATTTTAAAGCCGCTGCAACTGCTCTTTTCATAGCTCTTCTGAAAGCTACTCTGTTTTCAAGTTGGTCAGCAATTCCTCTTGATAGTAATTGCGCATCTAATTCTGCATCTCTAATTTCAATTATGTTAAGCTTTACAGGTTGTTTAGAAAGTTCTTCAATTCCTTTTCTAAGCCTATCTGCTTCCACACCTTTTCTACCAATAACAACACCTGGTCTAGCAGTATGAATATCAACTGTTAAAGTACCACCTTTATCTCTTCTCTCAATATCTATTCTTGAAACGGCTGCTTTAGGAAGTTGATTAGATAAAAAGTTTCTGATTTTATAATCTTGGTTTACTAGTTCTTTATAATCTTTTCCATTAAACCAACGTGATTTCCAATCGTTTACAATACCGATTCTGAAAGCGTAAGGATGTGTCTTCTGGCCCATTATTCTGTTTTACTTTCTAGTTCAATTAATACATGTGAAGTTCTTTTATTAATTCTTCCTGCCCTACCTCTAGCTCTAGGTCTAAACCTCTTTAGTGTTGGGCCTTCATCTGCAATAGCTTTGGAAATGAATAAATTAGAAGCATCTAAACTGTGATTTGCACTAGCGTTTGCTATAGCGCTTTCTAAAACTTGCTTAATTTCAATCGCAGCTTTTCTTTTAGTAAAGGTTAAAATATTGAGAGCTTCTTGAACATCACACCCCCTAATTAAATTTAGAACCAATCTCATCTTATAAGGAGATTGTCTAATATAATTACCTTTAGCTGTTACAGTTGTAGTTTCCATTATTTCTGTCCCGGATGTCCTTTAAAAGTTCTTGTTGGTGAAAATTCACCTAATTTATGTCCAACCATAGCTTCGGTTACAAAAACAGGTAAGTGTTGCCTCCCATTGTGAACTGCGATAGTTAAACCAACCATTTCAGGAACAATTGTTGATCTTCTGCTCCAAGTTTTAATAACACCCTTGTTCCCAACATTTTGCGCTTTTTCAACTTTTTTTAATAAATGCTCATCAACAAATGGCCCTTTTCTTAAACTTCTTGCCATATCTATCCTCTACCTTTTTGAGATCTTCTTCTTACAATATTTTTATTACTGTATTTATTTTTATTACGAGTTTTAGCCTCAGGCTTACCCCAAGGACTGACGGGATTCCTACCACCAGATGTTTTACCCTCTCCTCCACCTAATGGATGATCTACAGGGTTCATTGCAACACCTCTAGTTTGTGGTCTAACACCTTTCCATCTATTTCGTCCAGCTTTTCCAAGCTTTGTTAGTTCAGCTTCTGCGTTTCCAACACTTCCAACAGTTGCTCTGCAATCCATTGGCACCGTACGCATCTCACCTGAAGGAAGTCTTAAAAGAGCCATATCGCTTTCTTTTGACATTAATTGGACGGATGATCCAGCAGACCTAGCCATTTTTGCTCCACCTCCTGGTCTTAGCTCTACCGCATGAACAAATGTACCAGCTGGAATATTTCTCAAAGGTAAACAATTTCCATCTCTAATATCTGCTTTAGAACCTGATTCAACAATTGAGTCAACATTTACTCCATCTGGTGCAATGATATAAGCTTTTTCACCATCAACATAATGTAAAAGTGCAATTCTAGCATTTCTATTTGGGTCATATTCTATACCAGCTACTCTTGCTGGAATACCATCTTTTGTTCTCTTAAAGTCAATAATTCTGTATTTTTGTTTATGACCGCCGCCTTTGTGTCTTGAAGTAATTCTTCCTTTGTTATTTCTACCACCAGAAGATTTTTTTGTATCTAATAATGATTTTTCAGGCTTTTTCTTGGTAATTTCTTTAAAGTCAGCTGTTACTTGACCTCTCATTCCCGGTGTGACTGGTCTAATCTTTTTTTGTCCCATACCTAAACTCCGAAAGCCTCAATTGTGTCACCTTTAGCTAAAGTAACAATTGCAATTTTTTTTGTGCTTTGCTGTCCGAAAACATAACCAAATCTTCTTTTTTTACCCTGACGATACATAGTATTAACCTTAAGAACGTTTACATCAAACAAATTTTCAACAGCTATTTTTATCTCTGGTTTTTTAGCATTAGGATGCACAAAAAAAGTATAAGAATTGGATCCTGAAATCCTATCATATGATTTTTCAGATATAACTGGTGCTATTAGAACATCTTCTAAATATTTCATGCATTTTCTCCACAATACTTCTCAAAAGCATTCACTGAAAACAATAAATCATCTGTAGAAATTACATCTATGGCAGCTAACTTTTCAACAGAAACTAATTTAGAATTTTTTAAATTTTTAAATGATTTAAATAATACTTCATCTCCTTCTGAATATACGAAAGTAAAAGATCTGTTAACATTCACATTTTTTAAAACTTTGTTTGCGTTTTTAGTTGATGGCTTTTCAACTCCGGTACCGTCTACTACAAAAACACTTCCTTCAGAAATTCTTTGGCTAACAGACATATCTAAAGCTTTCTTTTTCATTTTTTTTGGAGTTCTATCTTTATATACTCTTGTGCCAGGTCCATGTGCTATACCACCGCCAATAAATGAAGGGGCTCTTAATGAACCTTGTCTAGCTCTACCAGTACCTTTTTGTGCCCATGGTTTTGCTCCAGTACCTGAGACCTGAGCTCTTGTTTTAACAGATGCAGTATTATTTCTATGATTAGTTCTACTGCCTTTTACAACTTGATGAATTAATCCGATATTTATTTCTTCTGACTGTAAAAATGTATATTGTTTTTTTGAAACTTTATTTTCTGAAAAATTTATAGTATCAACTTTTACTGTCATTTTTTCACCTTTATAGCTGATTGAATTTTAACTATGTTGCCTTTACTCCCAGGAACAGAACCGTTAACCAAAATGTAATTTTCTTCTTCATTTAAACCTACAACAGTAACTGACTGAACTGTTCTTTTGTTTTTTCCCATTCGTCCTGGCATTTTTTGACCTTTGAATACATGGCCAGGAAATGTAGCATTACCTATTGATCCACCACCTCTGTGCACTTTATGAACACCATGACTTGCACCTTGACCTGAGTGATTATGACGTTTCATAACACCTGCAAAACCTTTACCCCTAGAAATACCTGTAATATCTACTTTTTGACCTATTTCAAAAAAATCTTTAACATTTAAAACAGATCCTGGTTTATATTTAAAATCTTCATTAATTTGTACTTCCATAATTATTTCACCAGGTTCAGTGTTATATTTTTTGAAATGTTGTTCTAATGGTCTAGTTGGATTTTTTTTACTACCTATTGTTAATTGCGCAGAAGTGTAACCATCAATCTTATTTTTTTTAATTTGCACAACCCTACAATCTCCAATACTTAAAACTGTTACACCTAGTGCATTAGAGTTCTCATCAAAAATTTGTGTCATTCCAATTTTTTTTGCAATTAATGAGCTCATAATTTTATTTCCACCTCAACACCTGCAGGTAAGTCTAGCCTCATTAAAGAGTCAACGGTTTTTGGTGTTGGTTCAACGATATCAATCAATCTTTTATGAATTCGCATTTCAAAATGTTCTCTGGATTTTTTATCAACATGAGGTGATCTGATAACACAGTACCTATGTATTTGAGTTGGTAAAGGAATAGGACCTTTCACCTTAGCCTGTGTTTTTAAAACAGTTTCAGCAATTTTTCGCGCAGACTCATCAACAACATAGTTGTCGTAAGCTTTTAGTTTTATTCTAATCTGCTGCTTTTTTGCCATTTTTTCCTCAAAAAAAACCGGGAGTATAAAGTCTACTCCCGGTTAATTTTTATTACTCAATAACTTTTGTTACTTGTCCTGCTCCAACTGTTCTGCCACCTTCTCTGATAGCAAATTTTACACCCTCTTCCATTGCGATTGGTGCAATTAATTCAACAGTAATTGGTACGTTATCTCCAGGCATTACCATTTCAGTTCCTTCTGCGAGACTTACTTCACCAGTTACATCAGTTGTTCTAAAGTAAAACTGCGGTCTATATCCTTTGAAAAATGGGTTATGTCTACCACCTTCTTCTTTAGTCAATACATAGACTTCAGCTTCAAATTTTGTATGAGGAGTTATAGATCCAGGTTTAGCAATAACTTGCCCTCTTTCTACATCTTCCTTATCAACGCCACGTAACAATAATCCGACATTGTCGCCAGCTCTACCTTCGTCAAGAAGTTTTCTAAACATTTCAACTCCAGTACAAACTGATTTAGAAGTTGCTTTAATTCCAACAATTTCTACTTCATCATTAACGTTTACGATACCTTGTTCAATTCTTCCGGTTACAACAGTACCTCTACCAGTAATTGAAAAAACATCTTCTACTGGCATCAAGAATGGCTTATCAACAATTCTTGTTGGCTCTTCTATGTATCCATCTACTGCTTCCATTAGTTCAAGAACAGACTTAATACCATCTTCTTTGCCTTCAAGAGCTGCTAAAGCTGAACCTTTTACTACTGGAACATCGTCACCAGGAAAATCATATTGATTTAAAAGTTCTCTGACTTCCATTTCTACTAAATCTAGTAACTCAGGATCGTCTACTTGATCTACTTTGTTTAAGAAAACAGCTATTGCTGGTACACCAACTTGTCTTGCTAACAACACATGTTCTCTTGTTTGAGGCATTGGTCCGTCTGCTGCAGACACTACTAATATAGCTCCATCTACCTGAGCAGCTCCAGTAATCATATTTTTTACATAATCTGCGTGTCCTGGCATATCTACGTGAGCATAATGTCTGTTTGCAGTTTCATACTCAACGTGAGCTATCTGGATTGTAATTCCTCTTTCTCTTTCTTCTGGTGCTTTATCGATATCTTCAAAAGCTGTAGCTTTTCCTCCAGTGGCATCAGCTAAAACCTTAGTTATAGCGGCCGTCAATGTGGTTTTACCATGGTCAATGTGTCCCATTGTACCAATGTTCACATGAGGCTTACTACGGTCAAATTTTTCTTTTGACATATTTATTTCTCCTTTTTTTTAAAATCTAAATCTGTAAAGATTTAAACTTCAACCTCTACTCCACGAATACTTGCAGTAATCTCTTTTGTTATTGAATCTGGTACGTCTTCATAACTATCAAACTGCATCGTAAATGTTGCACGGCCTTGTGTTCTTGATCGCAAATCTGTTGCATATCCGAACATTTCTGATAAGGGAACAGTAGCGTTAACGACCTTTGCAGATCCTCTCTGTCCCATTTCAGCAATCTTTCCCCTTCTTGAGGAAAGATCTCCGACAACATCTCCCATAAAATCTTCTGGTGTAACTACTTCAACTTTCATAACAGGTTCTAGAAGTTTAACTCCTGCTTTTTTAGCTCCATCCTTTAAAGCCATAGACCCAGCAATTTTAAAAGCCATTTCAGAAGAGTCAACATCATGGTATGTTCCATCTAAAAGAGTTGCTCTTACATTAACTAGTGGATATCCAGCAAGTACACCTGACTCCATAGCTGAAGAAACGCCAGCATTAACAGAAGGAATATACTCTTTTGGTATTCTTCCGCTTTTAATCATATCAACAAACTCATAACCATCTTGAATTGGTTCAAATTCCATAACGACATGGCCATACTGACCACGTCCACCACTTTGTCTAATATATTTTGCTTCTATATTAGTTTTGGACTTTAATGCTTCTCTATAGGCAACCTGAGGTTTACCAATATTTGCTTCAACTTTAAATTCTCTTCTTAATCGATCAACAAGAATATCAAGATGAAGCTCGCCCATACCGGATATAATAGTTTGACCAGTTTCCTCATCAGAATTTACTCTAAAAGTAGGATCTTCTTCAGCTAGTTTTTGTAAACCTTCTGATAATTTTTCTTCGTCGACTTTAGATTTTGGTTCAATCGCAACAGAAATTACTGGCTCTGGAAAAGTCATTGATTCTAATTGAATCATCTTTGATGGGTCAGATAAAGTATCACCAGTTTTTGCATTTTTTAAACCTACTCCTGCGACTATGTCTCCAGTACAAATAAAATCTATATCTTCACGAGTATTTGCATGCATTCTTAAAATTCTTCCAAGTCTTTCATCTCTTCCAGTACTAGTATTTACTACTTTGTCACCTTTCTTAAGTGTGCCTGAATAAACTCTAAAATAAGTTAACTTACCGACATGCGGATCACTAACTACTTTAAAAGCAAGTGCAGAAAAAGGATCTTCATCACTATGATTTCTTATTAGTTCATTTTCTTCATCACCAGGCTTAAATCCTTTAACTGGATCAATATCTAAAGGTGAAGGAAGATAATCTACTACAGCATTTAGTAATAATTGAACACCTTTGTTTTTAAACGCACTACCAGCAAGAACGGGAACAAAAAGCCCATTTAATGTTCCTTTTCTTATTGCTTTTTTAACATCTTCTATAGTTAATTCTTCATCTGAAAAATATTTTTCTAGTACATCATCATCAGCTTCTGCGACAATGTCTAATAATTTTTGTCTTTTTAATTGTGCTTCTTCAATCTTATCTTCAGGAATGTCGGTAATATCCCACTCTGAACCATCATCTTTACTCCATGTATGAGCTTTCATATCAACTAAATCTATAACACCAACAAAATTTGATTCAGTACCAATAGGTATATGTAAGACAGCAGGTTTTGCCTCTAGCCTATCTATAATTGACTGAACGTCTGCATCGAAATCTGCACCAGTTCTATCAAGTTTATTTATAAAACATATTCTTGGGACATTATATTTATCTGCTTGTCTCCAAACTGTCTCAGACTGAGGTTCCACACCAGCAACACCATCAAATACGGCTACCGCCCCGTCTAATACTCGTAATGATCTCTCAACTTCTACTGTAAAATCTACGTGTCCTGGTGTGTCGATAATATTAATTCTGTGGTTATTCCAAGAACATGTAGTTGCAGCTGAAGTGATTGTTATTCCTCTTTCTTGTTCCTGCTCCATCCAGTCCATTACAGCAGCTCCATCATGAACTTCTCCAATTTTGTATGTTTTACCGGTGTAATAAAGTACCCTTTCAGTTAATGTAGTTTTACCAGCATCAATATGAGCCATGATTCCTATGTTTCTTAAATTTTTTAAACTTACTTCTCTAGCCACACTTACCACCTATAGTGAGCAAACGCTCTATTTGACTCAGCCATTTTGTGTACATCTTCACGTTTTTTAACTGATGCACCAGTTTTATTACTAGCGTCAATTATTTCTCTACCTAATCTCTCTTGCATAGTATTTTCTCCACGTTTTCTCGAAGAAGATACAAGCCAGCGAATTGCAAGAGTAGTGCTCCTTCTCTGAGGAACTTCCATAGGTACTTGATAGTTAGTACCTCCTACTCTTCTTGATTTTGTTTCTATTTGTGGACGGATATTTTCAAAAGCATTTTTTAAAGTTGCAATGGGATCTGATTTTGTTTGTTTTTCAACCATTGCTAAAGCAGAATAAACTATATTACTAGCAGTATCTTTCTTACCGTCTAAAAGTACCTGATTAATTATTTGAGAGACTAGAACACTATTATAAATAGGATCTGGTTCAGGTTTTCTTTTTAATGATGGTCCTCTACGCATTTATTTAACCTTTTTTACTTCCATATCTAGACCTTGCTTGTTTTCTAACTGAAACTCCTGCCGTATCAAGCGCACCTCGAATTACTTTATACCTAACACCAGGTAAGTCTTTAACTCTTCCACCCCTGATTAACACAATTGAGTGTTCTTGAAGATTATGTCCTTCACCGGGAATATAAGCTGTAACTTCAGTTCCAGTTGAAAGTCTCACTCTGCAAACTTTTCTTAAAGCTGAGTTAGGTTTTTTAGGTGTTACAGTATAAACACGTGTGCAAACGCCTCTCCTTTGTGGAGATCCTTTTAATCCAGGTGTCTTTTCTTTAGACACTTTGGACTTTCTACCTTTTCTAACCAACTGTTGAGTTGTAGGCATAGTTATTCCAATCTAAATTTATAATTTGGGTTACCGAAATTGAAGTATATGATGAATTCAAACTTAAACCAACCGATTATTTATAAGTTTTTATTCATCCTCCTTACTATTTTCTTCACCTAACATAGCTAGCCATTGTGCTGGATTTGGAAGTGCATCTTCATTATTTTCATCAGAATTTACTGACATAAATCCAAGTTCAGAAACACCAGGAGCTCCTGGTAGAGTTGGAATTAATTTTTGATAAGCATTAGAACCAGTTCCAGCTGGTATTAACGTACCTATAATTACATTCTCTTTCAGACCACTAAGAGAGTCTTTGCTCTTTTTCATAGCAGCTTCTGTTAGTACTCTAGTTGTTTCTTGAAATGACGCCGCTGATAACCATGAGTCTGTTGCAAGGCTAGCTTTAGTGATACCCATAAGCTCAGGTCTTCCTTCAGCAGGCAGTTTTCCTTCTTTAACTAACGCTTGGTTAGTTTTTCTAAATTGTGTTGAATCAACAAGTTCATTAGGTAAATATTCAGAATCATTAGATTTTACAATTCTAACTCTTCTAATCATTTGTCGAACTATCATTTCAACATGCTTGTCGTGAACTTCAACTCCCTGATCTCTATAAGTCTTTTGGACTTCATCAACCAGATATTCTTGACATGCTTTTACACCATTAATTTGTAAAACTTCTTTTGGATCTTTTGGACCGGTAGTAAGTGCTTGTCCTGCTTTAACGACATCTCCTTGGGAAACTAGCATTGTTTGCCTTCTAAGAACCAAAACTTCTACTTCCTCTTTTTCATTTGAAATAATTAAATTTCTATTTCCTTCAGGAGTTGTGTCAATAGATTTAATTTTTCCTGAGAGTGGAGATTGTACAGCTTTACCTTTAGGGGTTCTGGCTTCAAAAAGTTCAACTATTCTAGGAAGCCCAGATGTAATATCTAATCCAACTACACCACCTGTGTGAAAGGTTCTCATAGTTAACTGAGTTCCAGGTTCTCCAATTGATTGTGCTGATATAATACCTACAGCTTCACCTACTTCAACTGGTTTTCCAGTAGCTAAACTAAAGCCGTAGCAAAGAGGATCCATAGAATCAGGATTTAATGAGTTAAATGGAGTTAATACAAAAACTTCTTCAGCACCAGATTTTGCAATCGCATCTAATACCTCAGCGTCTATATAAGTTCCTCGTGTGAGCTTTTTACCATTATCTAGTTCTGCAACTTTTTTATCAACTTTAACATCATCTGACAATACTCTTCCATAGAGGGTTGAATGTAAGTATCTGCTTAACTTACCGTTAACAACTACTTTTTTCTTTGTACCTTTCCAGTCAATATTCTCATCTCCTAAATCTTTAACTACTACACCTGCAGCTACATCAACTAGTCTTCTTGTTAAATATCCCGAGTCAGCAGTTCTTAAAGCAGTATCTGCTAAACCTTTTCTTGCTCCGTGTGTCGAGATGAAATATTCAAGAACTGACATACCTTCTCTAAAGTTACTCTTAATTGGTCTTTCTATAATGTCACCTTTTGGATTTGCAACTAAGCCTCTCATACCTGCAAGCTGTCTTACCTGCATCATATTTCCTCTTGCTCCAGACTTAACCATCATGTCGACAGGATTAAACTTTTCAGCTTCGAGCTCAGCACTCATTGCATACTGGACCTGATCAGTAGCTTCGTTCCAAATTTCAATAATTTTTACTTTTCTTTCTTTCTCGGTTATGACGTCGTCTTTAAAAAGTTTTTCAACTTTTTCAGCTTCAGCTTCGTATTTTTCAAGAATTTGATTTTTACTAGGCGGTGTTTTTACATCGTTCATTGCAACTGTCAATCCAGCTTTAGCTCCAAACGTAAAACCAACTGACTTCATTGAATCTAAGAACAAACGAACTTCAGCCTTATTGTATCTTTCTATCACTTCTGAAATAATTTTTTTCATCTCAGGTTTTCTAATCGAAGCTTGAATAAATGGAAAGTCAGTAGGCATAATTGTATTGAAATGTAATCTTCCCAAAGTTGTTTGAATTAACTTGCTACCCTCAACAGGTGTTTTTGTTAAGAGCTCAGAGAATCTGTTATATAATTTATTGTGGATTTCTGGACTACCCGCTAACTCTCCAACTCTTACATTAATTGGTGTTTGTAAACCAATATGACCAGCCTCATAAGCAATTTGGGCTTCATTGAAATCTACAAAATTAAATTTAGCTGTATTTAAATCTTCATAACACTCAGTAATATAATAAAGCCCAATAACCATGTCTTGGCTTGGCGATACAATCGGATTACCTGAAGCTGGAGATAACACATTATTTGTTGACATCATTAGTATTTTTGCTTCTGCTTGAGCTTCAGCTGAAAGTGGCACATGTACAGCCATTTGGTCACCGTCAAAGTCAGCATTAAATGCTTCACAAACTAATGGGTGAACTTGTATTGCTTTTCCTTCAACTAATATTGGTTCAAAAGCTTGAATTCCTAATCTATGTAAAGTAGGAGCTCTATTTAACAAGACTGGGTGTTCTTCTATTACTTCTGCAAGTACATCCCAAACTTGAGCTCTTGCTCTCTCTACCATTCTTTTTGCGGATTTTATATTTTGAGCTAAACCTAGTTCAACTAGTCTCTTCATAACAAAAGGTTTAAATAATTCTAAAGCCATCATTTTTGGAAGACCACATTGTTGTAATTGTAAATGAGGACCAACAACAATAACCGACCTTGCAGAATAGTCTACTCTTTTACCAAGAAGGTTTTGTCTAAATCTTCCTTGTTTACCTTTTAACATATCAGAAAGGGACTTTAGACCTCTTCCACCAGCTCCAGCAACTGCTCTTCCTCTTCTACCGTTATCAAATAAAGCATCTACTGATTCTTGCAACATTCTTTTTTCATTACTAATAATGATGTCAGGTGCACCAAGTTCAATAAGTTTTTTTAATCTATTATTTCTATTTATCAGACGCCTATATAAATCGTTTAAGTCTGATGTTGCAAATCTGCCTCCATCTAATTGGACCATTGGTCGTAATTCTGGTGGTATCACTGGAATAACTTCTAAAATCATTGCTTCTGGTGGATTTTTACCATCTGCAAAAGGCTTAATGACTTTCATTCTTTGAATAGCTCTTTGTCTTCTTTGTGCAGATTTAGAATCAAGATCAGACTCTAGTTTTTCCATTTCTAACTTTAGGTCCACTAACTGAACTAAGTTTCGAACTGCTTCTGCTCCCATTCCACCAGTAAAATATTCATCATATTTATCAATCATTTCACGCCAAAGTACATCATTTTCTATAAGAGTTTTAGGCTTCAAAGTTTTTAGAGTAGAGAAAGCTTCTTCAATTATTTTTATTTCGGCATCAGATTTAGCTTTTTTTGCTTTAATTTCTTTTTCAACTTCTTTTTTTCTAATTTGAATTTCAGGCTCAGAAATTTTTGCATTTTCCATTGCTTTAATTTCTGTTTCCATTTGTTTTATTCGTTTTTGTTCCCATTCATCAAAGTCTTCGTTTACAATTTCAACTTCAGCAACAACAGCTTCTTCAAGTTCTGCTAAATCCTTAGTTCTTTTTTTAGAATCAACAGAAACAACTAAATAAGCAGCAAAATAAATAACTTTTTCTAATTCTTTAGGTGACATATCAAGAAAATATCCAAGTCTACTTGGAACACCTTTAAAATACCAGATATGTGTAACTGGAGCAGCTAATTCAATATGCCCCATTCTTTCTCTTCTAACTTCGCGTCTAGTTACTTCAACGCCACATCTTTCACAGACTATTCCTCTATATCGAATTCTTTTATACCTACCGCATGAGCATTCCCAGTCTTTTGTTGGGCCAAAAATTCTTTCATCAAACAGCCCATCTTTCTCTGGTTTTAACGTTCTGTAATTAATTGTCTCTGGTTTTTTAACCTCACCAAAAGACCAACTTCTCATTTGATCTGAAGTTGCTAGACTTATACTTAACTCATCAAATATTTTTTCCATTTTAAACCTCTGTCTGATCTTGTTCTGGTCTAGTCATATCTATACCTAAAGTTTCTGCAGTTTTAACATATTCGTCACTGATATCTTTCATTGAAATTTCTTCTCCTGCAGATAATATTTCAACATTTAAACATAAGCTCTGCATTTCTTTTAAAAGAACTTTAAACGACTCTGGAATTCCAGGTTCTGGTATGTTGTCACCTTTAACGATTGATTCGTAAACTTTTACTCTACCAACAGTGTCGTCAGATTTAATTGTAAGTAACTCTTGTAAAGCGTAACTTGCACCATAAGCTTCAAGTGCCCAAACTTCCATTTCACCAAAACGTTGACCACCAAATTGCGCCTTACCGCCAAGTGGTTGTTGTGTAATCATAGAGTAAGGACCTGTAGATCTTGCATGAATTTTTTCATCTACTAAGTGAATTAATTTTAGAATATAGCCATAACCAACTGTAATTTTTGAATCAAAAGCCTCACCAGTTCTACCATCGTATAATGTAGCTTTACCATCCTCATCAATCATCAGTTTTCCATCTCTGTTAGGATTTACATTTCTTAAAATTTCATGAATTTCATCTTCATCAGCACCATCAAAAACTGGTGTTGAAACTAATGTTCCAGGTTTTGCACCTTTTGCTGCTTTAGAGTCACCTTTATACTCTCTCCATCCTTGATTAGCTGCCCATCCAAGATGAGTTTCCAAAATCTGACCTAAATTCATTCGACTAGGAACTCCTAATGGGGAAAGCATAATATCTAAAGGTGTGCCATCTTCCATAAAAGGCATATCTTCAATTGGAAGAATTTTGGATATAACACCTTTGTTTCCGTGTCTACCTGAAAGTTTGTCACCAACTTGAATTTTTCTTTGAATTGCTACATAGACTCTGACTTTTTGGTTTACTCCAGGAGGTAAATCTGCACCTTCATCACGTTTTAAAATTTGTACATCAATGACTTTACCTCTTTCACCGTGAGGAACTCTAAGTGAGGTATCTCTTACCTCTCTGGCTTTTTCACCGAATATGGCTCTTAATAATCTTTCTTCTGGTGTTAACTCTGTTTCACCTTTTGGAGTTACTTTACCAACTAGATAATCTCCAGGTGAAACTTCAGCACCAATTCTTACAATCCCCATTTCATCAAGATCCATTAATACTTCTTCCGCAACATTAGGAATGTCTCTTGTAATTTCTTCTTCACCTAGCTTTGTATCTCTTGCTTCTATTTCATGTTCAGCAATATGTACAGATGTTAATACGTCTTCTTTAACAAGCCTTTCAGATATAACGATGGAGTCTTCGAAATTGTATCCATCCCATGGCATATAGCCAACTAATAAGTTTTTGCCTAAAGCTAGCTCTCCACCTTGAGTACTTGGACCATCAGCTAACACATCTCCTGGCTTTACTTTTGTACCAACTCTAACAAGTGGTTTTTGATTCCAGCTAGTAGCTTGATTAGATCTTTTAAATTTTAAGACTTCGTATGTAAATTTTTTATTAGTACCTTCTTCTTTAACAACAATTTCATTACCAGTAACTTCTTGTACTTCTCCATGTACTGATGAAATTAATGCTTCTCCAGAATCTCTTGCAACATTTTCTTCCATTCCAGTACCAACATAAGGTGCCTCTGTTTTAACTAAAGGTACTGCTTGACGCTGCATGTTGGAACCCATCAATGCTCTGTTAGCATCATCGTGCTCTAAAAATGGAATTAATGCTGTTGTTACTGAACAAATTTGTTTAGGGCTAACATCCATATAATCAATCTCTTTATCAGTAACGAAGGCTACTTCTCCACCATTCTGTCTACAAAGTACTTTTTTGTTTTTAAAGCTTCCATCTTCTTTAAGTGGTGCATTAGCCTGAGCTATAGTGTATTCATCCTCCTGAGCAGCTGTTAAATAAACTGCCTTATTTGTCTTTACTACGCCATTCTCAACTTTCCAATAAGGTGTCTCGATAAATCCAAACTTATTAACCCTTCCGTAAGTGGCTAAGGTACCAATTAATCCAATGTTTGGACCTTCTGGAGTTTCGATTGGGCACATTCTCCCATAGTGAGAAGGGTGAACGTCTCTAACTTCAAACCCTGCTCTTTCTCTGGATAGCCCTCCTGGTCCCAAAGCAGAAAGTCTTCTTCTATGAGTTAATCCGGCAATAGGATTAGGTTGATCCATGAATTGACTTAATTGACTAGTACCAAAAAATTCTTTCAGAGAGGCTTGGATTGGTCTTATATTTATCAAAGATTGAGGAGTAATTGCTTCAGGTTCTTGAGTTGTCATTCTCTCTCTTACAACTCTTTCCAATCGGCTTAAACCAACTCGAACTTGATTTTGTACTAATTCACCAACAGTTCTAATTCTTCTATTTCCAAAATGATCAATATCGTCTAATCTGACAGGAATTTCTTTACCAAGATTATTTACAAAACTTTTTTCTCCGGCATGCAATGCTATAACATACTTAATTGAATCAATCATGTCATCAATTCTTAACATTCCATCTACTTCTGTAGTGTAAGTTTCAGCATCCTTTTCACCGTATTCTCTACCTAATTTTTGTTCAACTTTATATCTACCAACTTTTGTTAAATCATATCTTTTAGGTGTATAAAACATTTGTTTAACTAAACTTTTTGCTGCTTCAACTGTTGCAGGTTCACCAGGCCTTAGTTTTCTATATAAATCTATCAAAGCAGCTTCTCTTGTTGTATCGGGATCTCTTTCGATAGTGTTTCTAACTGATGGGTAATCCCCTAGTAAATCAATTGCTTGATCTTTATTTTCAATGACATCAAGAGCCATTAAGAAGCCAGTAATGTGTTGACGCCTTTTTCTATCAACCCTGACTCCTAGAGTATCCCTTTTGTCTGTATCAAATTCTAACCATGCTCCTCTACCTGGAATCATTTTTCCAATATAAACATCCTTGTCAGAAGTTTTATCAATCTCTTGAGAAAAATAAACACCAGGAGATCGAACAAGTTGGCTAACAATTACTCTTTCAGTTCCATTTATTACAAATGTTCCAGTATCGGTCATTATTGGGAAATCACCTAAGAAAACAGTTTGTTGCTTTATTTGACCAGTTTCACGATCTAAAAACTGTGCTGTAACATATAGAGGTTTTGAAAAAGTCGAGTCAGTAATTCTACAGTCTTCAAGTGTTTTTAAAGGTTCTTCAAAATAATGATTTAAAAATTCTAGTGAAAATCTTCCAGAGAAATCTTCTATCGGAGATATTTCATCTAATATTTCTTTTAAACCTTCTTCTATAAACCATTTAAAAGAATCTTTTTGAATAATTAATAAATCTGGAATATCTAGAACTTTATGAATTTTTGCAAACGAAAGTCTAGAATTCTGAACAGCGGACAACAAGCCTCCTCAAAAAATTAATAACAGCTACCCGAATGGTAGAGTATATTAGCATTTATATTTTACGCAAACAAATAATTCTAAATTATTTAAGCTCTACGGTCGCACCAGCGCCTTCAAGTGCTTCTTTAGCTTTGTCAGCATCACCTTTAGAAACACCTTTAAGTATGTCTGAAGGAGCATTATCTACAAGCTCTTTAGCTTCCTTTAATCCAAGATTAGTTAGACCCCTAACTTCTTTAATAACTTGGATTTTTTGAGCACCAGCACTTGCAAGTACAACATCAAAAGAATCTTTTTCTTCACCAGCACTAGCATCGTCTCCTCCGCCTGCAGGTGCAGCTGCTACAGCGATAGGAGCTGCTGCAGTAACGTCAAATCTCTCTTCAAAAGCATCAAGAAATTCTTTTAGCTCTAATACTGTCATTCCTTCAAATACACCAAGCAACTCATCAGTTGTCATTTTTGCCATTTGTTATTCCTCCTCTTTATTAACTTCTTCAGAAGTTAAAACATCTTTTTTATTTTCAACTTCAGAAATTTCTATTCCATTATCTTTTTTTTCAAGCAATGCACTAAAGGCATATCCAGCTTTGTTTAGAATTGCCTTTGTGCCAGCAGCTACTTTTACCAATGGAGCATTGAAACCACCAGCAATTTTTGCTAGTAATACATCTCTTGGCTCAATATTGGCTAAAACATTTATCTGATCAACAGATAAAGGCTCAGAATTCATTAAGCCGCCTTTTACAACAAATGCTTCATTGTCTTTAGCAAATTTATTTAATACTTTTGCAGCCTCAACAGGATCTGATTCTATAACTGCTATTCCTGTTGGTCCAGAGAAATATTCCGATAAAGAATCTAAACCAATATTTTCTGCAGCTCTCTTAGCTAATGTCATTTTAACTACATTAAAAGTAGCACCAGCTTTTTTTAGTTCTCTTCTTAATTTAGTTTGCTGGGAGACACTTAAACCTCTATATTCAGCCATAACTAAAGCACTAGCGTTTCTGAATAAAACTTCTAAATTTTCTACTACTTCAACTTTATTATTCTTAACCATAAAAAAATCCTTGTGTAAACCAAGGACTTTACAGTTTACCTGCGCTAGATTTACAAACTACTAACGGTCTTTGGTTTTAATTGTCTAAAAACAATATAGACAACTTATAAATTTATTAGCAAATAATTTATAGATTTAAATCAATGCCGATTGAAGGTCCCATAGTTGAAGAGATATAAACACTTTTAATGTATTCTCCTTTTGCAGATGAAGGTTTTGCTCTAGTTACTTCAGTAATAACTTCTTCCAAATTTTTAAGTAGCTTATCCTCATCAAATGAAACTTTTCCAATAGAAAGATGTAAGTTACCAAATTTATCATTTTTTATTTCAACTTTACCTTTCTTAAAATCTTCAACTGCTTTTGCAACATTAGCAGTTACTGTTCCTGTTTTTGGATTAGGCATCAAACCTTGTGGTCCGAGAATTTTACCAAGCTGCCCAACTTCAGCCATCATTTCAGGTGTAGAAATTACAATATCAACATCAAGTTTTTGTTCTTTGGACACTTTAGTAGCTAATTCTTTTCCGCCAACAATATCAGCACCTGCAGCTTCAGCTTCAGTTAGAGCTTCACCTCCAGCAAAAACAGCGATTCTAACTGTACGACCGGTACCATGTGGAAGAGAAACTGTAGTTCTAATATTTTGATCTGCGTTTTTAGTATCAATCCCTAGTGAAAAAGCAATATCTACTGACTCATCAAACTTTGCAGTTGCAATTTCTTTACATAATTTAATTGCATTTATACTAGATAGTTTTTCTTTAGGCGTTTTACTTTTTGCCTCGACATAATTTTTACTTTGTTTTTTCATTTTTCTCCTTCGGTACAGACGACTAAAAGTCTCCCAAATATAATTTTATTTTTCTACAGTTACACCCATTGATCGAGCTGTACCAGCAATAATTTTTATTGCTGCATCAACATCGTTAGCGTTTAAATCTTCCATTTTTGTTTCTGCAATAGTCTTTAACTGTGCTTTAGAAATTGATGCAACCTTAACCTTATGTGGTTCAGCTGAACCAGAGGCTAAGCCAATTGCTTTTTTAATTAAATATGATGCTGGAGCGGTCTTTGTTACAAATGTAAACTTATTGTCTTCATATATTGTAATTTCAACCGGAACAGTTTCTCCTTGTCTACTTGAAGTTTCATTATTGAAAGCTTGAACAAAATCCATTATATTTACACCATATTGACCTAATGCAGATCCAACTGGTGGAGCAGGTGTTGCGCCGCCTCCTGGGATTTGTAACTTTAGTATTGCTTTTATTGGTTTTGCCATATGTATTCCTAATTCTTTACTATATCTAAAAAGCCAAGTTCAACTGGAGTTTCACGTCCAAATATATTAACAAGAACTGTGACTTTTGATTGATCTAAATTTATTTCTTCAATACTTCCATTAAAATCAGCAAATGGGCCATTTGTAACTCTTACAGTTTCACCAACTTCGAAATCTGGTTTAAATTTAGGAGAATCTTTTTTAACTTCAATATCTTCATTAGTACCAAGAATTCTTTCTACTTCTCTTCTCGATAAAGCTATTGCACTTTTACCAGATCCGACGAACCCAATAACTGATGGTGCGTTTCTTAATTCATACCAAGCTTTATCATTCATATCCATTCTGACCAAGATGTATCCTGGAAAAGTTTTTTTCTCTACAGTAACTTTTTTACCATTTCTAATTTCAACAACTTCGTCTGTAGGAATAACTATTTCAAAAACACTGTCATCTAAGTTAGTATTTTTAACTATATTTTCTAAATTTGCTTTAACTTTTTTTTCGTGACCAGACTGTGCATTTAAAACAAACCATTCACCTGGTAAGTCATAAGGGTGAACAGAAGGAGTCGTGTCTTCAATGGTTTCTTCTGAAACCTCTAAATTTACTTCATCTGTTGTAACTGTATCGTCTAACATTTTATTTCCCAAGAGTTAATAGATTAATCAAAGTATTTTTAAAACTAAAGTCCATTCCAAAAATAAAAACTGTGAAAAAAGCAATTGTAACTATCGTTACAATTGTAAATGAATACAAAGTATTTGAGGTTGGCCAGTTAACTCTCTTTAGTTCAGTTTTTACTTCACCTAAATAGTTTGCAATCTTTTTAAAACGAGAAACTTTTTCTCCTGATTGATACTTACCAATATTTCTATCAGCTTTCTTCGCTAAACGTTCTTCACGCTCAGACATTCTGCGCATTTCTCTATTCATTTCATTCATTTTTACCTCTGCAGGGGCGGTGAGATTCGAACTCACAACCTACGGTTTTGGAGACCGTCGCTCTGCCAATTAGAGCTACACCCCTAAATTATTGCTCATTCTCTAATCTTTTATTCGAGCGCTTAAGTCCAAATATTAAAAATATTATTGATAATATTCCGAGCAATGTCAATAATATTATTTTTTTACTCTTACTTGTAGTTGTTTTTACTTTTTTATCTAGTGACTCCATAACTTTTGAAGCAAAATCTTTTGGAACTTCTGGAACTTCTTCAAACTTTTTTTCGATTACCTCTCTGAATGCTTTGTATCTTTTTCCAGAAACCTGACATTTTATACAAGTTACCGAATGATAATTATCGTCAAATCCATAAAATTTTTTACTCATATACATAGCAAGCATTTTTGTTCTTGTTCTTCTACACATAAATTCATTTCTGATTTTATTAATAATGCTTTTCATTTCTCTACTTCTTCTAAAATATCTCTTAATCTTTGGTGAGCTCTGTGTAATCTAACTTTTGCAGCGGTAACACTGATACCAAGAAAATCAGCTATTTCTTTGTGTGATCTTCCTTCAATACTTTTTAATTCAACAATTATTCTTTGATCTATTGGAATTTTATCAAGTGCGTTAATTAGTGTTAAAGATAAGTCTGAGTTAATTGCAACTAATTCAGGATCTCGTTTTTCATCAATCACCACTGGCTCGTAAGTTTCATCAATATTCAAGGTTTTATGTTTTTTTGCTTTTTTTCTCAAAGTCCAAGCTGAATTAACTGTAATTCTATAAATCCATGTACCAAAAGTTGAGTCACCTCTGAATTTATCTATTGCTTTCCAAGCTCTTATGAATGCTTCTTGAGCAACATCATTAGCCATCTCTTTATTTCCTGTAAGTTTAAATGCTAGTGAAAAGACAAGTTCTTGATGCCTAACCACTAACTGTTCAAATGCGGCCTGATCACCAAGCTGTGAAAGCCTAACTAATTCAGAATTAGAAACAGACTCACTATAGTTATTTAAATTTGAGACTTTAGCCATTCATGTTAAGAATAATTGGCAAAAGTTTATAAAGCTATCTTTTTTCTCTATGAAGTTGATGTTTTCTGCAGTTTGAACAAAATTTGTTAAATTCCATCCTGTCAGGAACATTAGTTTTATTTTTAGTTGTTACATAATTTTGTGACTTGCACACAGTACAAACCATTGTTAATGGTGGCCTTTTATCTGAAGCCATTTGTTCTCCTTTTTTTCTAGTAGCGGCGGGCAGACTCGAACTGCCGACCTCACGATTATGAGTCGTGCGCTCTTACCAACTGAGCTACGCCGCCATAAGACTACTTAGTCGATGAGCCCTCTTCCGGGTTTGAACCGGAGACCTCTTCCTTACCATGGAAGTGCTCTACCAACTGAGCTAAGAGGGCAAGTGCCGAGAGTAGGATTCGAACCTACGTAGGCATAACCGGCAGATTTACAGTCTGCTCCCTTTGGCCGCTCGGGCATCTCGGCTTAACTCTAAAGTCTATATAGATTTTAGATTATTTAATAAGATTAGTGACATAAATCTTCATAGATTATCATCATCTTGTGGACAGAAAAGTAAAACGCTCTCTTGAAAAATGGTACGAAAATAAATTAATAAATTTAGAAACTTTCGAAGAAATTAAAAATTTTGAAAATGTACAAGCTCCAATAAAATCAAAATTTGCAAGAATTATTGTTTTGGTTGGAGGGTTATTTTTACTTTCAGGATTGATTAGTACTCTACCGATAATCTGGTCAAGTTTAGAGTACTGGGCTCAACTTATATTGTTAATTTCAATAACTGCATTTCTATACTTTTCTGCAATATACAGTGAAAAATTTGAAAATAAGAAATTTCTAATATTTGATTCAGTGGACAGACTCTCTTCATTTTTATTTTTTATTTCTACGATATCTTTTGCAGCTGTTTTGGTTTTTTCATTTAATATTTTAACTGAAGCTAATGTATTAAAATTTTCTCAAGAAACCTCACTAATTTTTATTAGTTTGTTAACGAGTATGTATTCTATTTATTTATATTTCAGAAATAGTGAGTTCTTACAACATATTGCAATGTTTTATTCTATTGCATTTTTCTTAGGTTCAAATATTAATTTATATGCTCCGAACTTAGAAACTTGGAGTTGGGGATTTATAGCATTAATAGGTGGAATAATTTGGGGATATAATACTTTTTCAAAATTTCTTAAACCTACATGGACAGGATATTTTATTTCTTCTTCGACCATTTCAGTTGGTACAGTGGTATTAGTCGAAGATCTTTTATCAAATTATGAAATCTTAGCAATTAGTATTTTAATTTTTGGCTCAATAGTTTTTATTTGGCTTAGTATCCAAATTACTGAACAAATATTATTTTTTATCGGAGGATTAGGGCTACTTATTAACTTACCTCGATTAATCAGTGCGATTCTTCCAGATAATGTTTGGCCACCACTAATTCTATTACTTATTGGTGCAATCCTTGTAGCTGTTGGATTGTATTTAAATTCAATTAGAGAAAATATAAAATTTCAACTAATTAATAAAAATAATGAAGAAGAATAAATCACTTCTAGTTTCATTAGTTATTTTTGTAATTTCAGTTTTATTAGTAGTTTCATTTGGAACGATTCCACTGCCAGAGTACGAAAGTAAAGTACCTGTTGAAGAGTTAGAAGGTGAAATAATTTTTCAATATCAATTAGTTAGTAGGAATTTACTACCTCCTGCTCCAGATATTTTGGATAATTGCATTTACTCAATAAACCTAGAAATCTTTCCTTACACAGCAAATGAAGTTATTTGTAGTAGTGATTTAAATGGGTTTTCCAATGAATTTTATTGGTATGATGCTTTAATAATTGACAACAGCCAAATCGCTATAAAGTACTGGGATAGAAATTCAAATATTGAGAAAGAATTACTTATTGATATAGATACTGGAAAAATTATTTCAGAGAATACTAGTGAAAAATATTCTTACGATGAGCAGAATAAAAATATTCTTGGTGAAATTTTAATAGATCCATGGCAATCTAGTAGTCAAACTAGAGAAGTTGCAATCTACTATCAATTAGGTTCAGAAATTATTGAAGTTTATAAATCAAAAGCTCCAACTAATTACTACTTCAATAATTTGAAATGGTCCCCAAATGGTGAAAATATAATTGCTAGTGATAGTGAGAATAACTTAATTTTGTTCTCAAAATCTAAGCTTTTTAATCCACATAAATTAAATTTTTCTATAGAAAATATCGAAAATAAAGAATTCATAAGATTAATTGGATGGTCCAATTAATTAAATTCTTTACTTGGTCTTACGCCTAACTCACTTATTACATGTGCTGCACTTTTATTAGCTATATGTACAGAATCCTCCATTGATAAACCTGATTGTAATCCGTACAAATAACCAGCCGCAAAGAAATCTCCCGCTCCAGTCTTATCAATTACATTTGTTTCCATTGCTGGAAAATAATATTTTTCACCTAATTCAACTACGACTGCACCTTTTGGCCCAAGTGTGCATATTAATTGATCAACATTAGAAAAGTTATCAACAAAAAAAGTTATTGCATTTTCGATATTGTCTTTTTGTGTTAGGGAAATTAGTTCTTCTTCGTTTGTAAATACGTAGTTTATATTATTCTTAATCAGTTTAATAAAACTTTCTCTATGAGCCTCAACACAAAAAACGTCTGAGAGTGTTATTGCGTTTTTACCACCACTCTTAGTATTAATTTTTGAAGCATAGAGAAATGCTTCTTTACTGGATGGTTTATCCCAAAGATAACCTTCCATGTATAACAAATTAGATTTCTTTATAACTTCTTCAGAAATATCTTCTTTAGATAATAATTCTCCTGCACCTAAATATGTGTTCATAGTCCTTTCACCATCAGGTGTAACGAAAATGGCACAAAGTCCGGTTTGTTTACTTCCATCTTCAAAAACTGTTAGATCAACTAGGCCAGATTCAGCCAAGCTTTTTTTAAACTGGATACCTAATTCATCATTAGAAATTTTACCTATGAAACCAGCTTCACCTCCAAGTTGAGCTACCCAATAGGCTGTATTTGCAGCTGAACCACCTGCTTCAAGGGTAGGTGTTTTCATATTAGCTTGGAGAAAATTAGACCTCTCTTTATCAATTAAAGTCATTCTTGCCTTATTTAATTGGAGTGATTCAATTACTTCATCATCAACAAACTGCAATGAGTCAACCATTGCATTACCTATGCAAATTATCATTAGATTATTTGTCCAGATGAACCTTTGGAGTTAACAATGTTGTCCGTGACACTTAACAAAGCTTTCATACCACCATCTAAGTTTGAAACTTTAAAATCATTAGAAAGTAGGTAATTTGAAACTCTAGAAGAACGAGCTCCAGAACGACAAACTATAATATAATCATTATCTTTAGAAAATTTACTTAAATTTTCTTCGATCGTACCCATTGAAATATGAGTTGCATCTCTGTGATGTCCTGCTTCCCATTCATCATCTTCTCTAACATCTATCAACAAATATCCATTAGATATTAGGGTTTCAACTTCACTTGCGTCTACGGATGGAACTTTGTTAAAACCGAATACCACTTTGCCTCTGTTTCAATCTTTTGACTCTTTCTTCTGTTGGTGGATGAGTTGAAAATAGCTTTCCGATACTTTTACCTGAAAAAGATTTTAATGGATCCGAAATAAAAAGTTGACTAACAGCTGGATTAATATTCATAGGAATTTTTGAAAATTTATCTATTTTTTCTAGAGCAGATGCAAGCGCTAAAGGATTACCAGAGACTTCAGCACCTGTAGCATCAGCGCCAAATTCTCTAGTTCTAGAGATGGCCATTCTAATAATTATAGAAGCTATTGGAGCAGCAATAAATGCAAGAAGAGCAAAAGCTGGATGAATATTCCTATCTCTTCTTTCTCCAACACCCCAAAAAGCCATTCTTGACATAAATGATATTGCTGCTGCTAACATTGCTGCAATACTTGACACAAGAATGTCTCTATTTTTTATATGTGATAGTTCATGAGCCAATACTCCTTCAAGTTCATCTCTATTTAGTAGTTTCAAAATGCCAGTTGTAACTGCTACTTTAGAATTTTTTGGATTTCTTCCAGTAGCAAATGCATTTGGCTGATCACTATTAATCACATACAATTCTGGCATTGGCATCTTTTCTTTTTGTGTTAAATAAAAAACTATATCCTTTACTTCTTGAAATTGACCATCCTGAATTTTTACTGCTCTTGTTGATTTTATTGCGAGAGAGCCACTGAAAAAATACATAATGAAATTAAATAAAAAAGCAAAAATCAATGAAGAAAATAGATCAAAACCCAATAATGTAGCAGTAAAAAGCACAATCAAAGTTAAGAATGTTAACAACATAGTGGTTTTAATAAAATTCATAATTCTATTTTAATTACTTTTTATTTATACCTTTTTCGCATTGAGAACATAAAAACCTCCTAAGCCATTTAGATTTAAAATAGTTTCTAATCCAAGAATCTTATCTTGAAGTTTTAGTTGCTCCAATCCTTCTGAGGAATTTTTCAAATTTTTTAAAGTTTTTAATAAAGTAACTGCACCGCAACTTTCCAAAAATTTTTTTTGAGTGATGATAGAGGCTTTATATCCATATTCTATAAATAAATTTTGCAGTGCTGAAAAATTAATATCATAAGTTATATCAACTTCACCAAAATTTAATATTGGATCTCCTGCTAGGTGGTGGTTCTTGTATGTTCGTAATAATGACGTGTACTTTTTATTTATTCTCTCTTTTTGGAAATACCCGTAATCAAAAAACATAAAATTATTAGGTTGGAAATTTTTAATTAGCTTAATTATAAATTCTTGAATATTAGTTTGAACTTCAATTTCAAATTCTTCGCAACCAGAAATATTGTTAGATGTTAACCATTTTTTATTTTTGTCTCTAATTGAAAGAAGTTCATATCGAAAATTTTCATTTGAAATATCTACACCTTTTTCGAACCATTTATTATTTTTATAAATTGCTATTGAACATGGTATGTTATCTAATATTTCATTCCCAAAAATTAAGTCTATTGTTTGATTTTTCAATTTGGAGGGAGAGTCGACAATTTGAATGCCAAGGTTTTGTAGTTCTTTTCTTGCAGTTGCAGATCTTTCCACAGCTAAAAGTCTACTCTTCTTTTCATCAGTGAAATTTTTAATTAATGAACCTGTACCACTACCAAGCTCCAATAATGTACCTCTTATGTTATTTACTTCTATCCAATTTTCTATTAAATTACCAAAATACTCTGAAACTTCGGGTGAAGTTAAAAAATCTCCTGTTTTTTTTGATCGAGTTTTTTCATTATTGAAAAATCCATATTTAGAATATAATGACTCTTCCATAAATTGGTCAAAATATAACGATTTAGATTTATATTTTTCTATTAAGTATTTTTTTTTGTCTTTACCAATCAAAATTAATTATTAAGAAAAGTAGAAGCTATATCACCTAGATTGCTAAATATTCCTGGAAAAATTCCCGACAATACTGTAATAAAAACTGTTATAAGACCAACAACCTTTATTGGATTTTCAATTAACATATTTTTCTCAGAGTATTCTTGAACTTGTTCATCCATCCATATAATCTTTGAAATTCTTGCATAATAAACTAATGAAATTACAGCGTTAACTGCACCGACAATACCAAGAATGACGCCGATTGTTTGGCCAGAACCCAATAAGCTCCTAAATACAACAAACTTTGCAAACCAACCGCCAAGAGGGGGAACCCCAGCTAGAGAAAAAAAGAATAAAGTTGTTAATACGCCAATAAATGGTGAAGATTTTGCCACTCCTGACCATTTATATATGTCTTCAGATCCTGTAAATCTAATCAGAACCTGAACACATAAAAATGCCCCTAAATTCATAAATGCATAAATTATTAAGTAAGTTACACTTGCAAAAATTCCATCTTCATAATTTCCAGTGATACCTGAAACAGCTATTGGTGAAATAATGAATCCAGCTTGTGCAATTGAAGAGTAAGCTAGCAACCTCACAGGGTTACTTTGTTGAAGAGCAACCAAATTACCTAGTGTCATGGTCATACCAGCTACTAGAAATAAAATTATTCCCCAACTACTTCCTGAAATGCCGTAAACAGAAGTCATTAATAAAATAAGGGCCACGAATCCAGCAGCTTTTGAACTTACTGACAAATAAGCGGTAACAGGGAGTGGAGCTCCTTCGTAAGTATCAGGTGCCCATGAATGAAATGGAACAGTTGAAACTTTAAAACCTAATCCTGAAATTACCAATACTGCGCTTAATAGAACAACTGGAGAATTTTCCAAAGAGCTCGTCAAAATTTGTTTTGAAATCTCGTTAAATAATAAATTTCCTGTTAATCCATATAGAAGAGAGAAACCATAAAGAATTAAAGAAGCAGATAGGACTCCAAGTAAAAAGAATTTAATAGCACCTTCATTTGATTTTCGATCACCTTTTTTCCATCCTGAAAGTAAAAACATTGGAGTTGAAGCTAATTCGATGCCGATAAAAATAGTCAATAAATCTCTGGACGAACAAATAACTAAGGCACCGAGTAGAGAACTTAGTAATAAGAAATAGTATTCACCTTGATAGTATTTGTCACTCTCAATAAAATTAATCGACAATAAAAATGTTATGTAGGTAATAATTATGAACAAACCTTTTAATATGATTGAAAATTTATCAATAACATAACTGTCTTGGAATACGTATATAGCAGATGTGTAGCTTATCCAATGGATTAACAACGGTACTAGTGAAACTAAGGTTCCCAATAATGCAAATGCAGCAATTAGATATTTGGATTTACGTGGTAAAAGTAAATCTAAGAATATAGAAATTACTAATGTAGCAATAATTACTAATTCTGTTGAGATTGCATAATAATTTATAGTAATTTTTAACCTCCAAAAGCTTTAAAAATTAAATCAACAACAGCATCATTTGTAGCACCAAAAATTAACTTAGGAAATATTCCTATTAGAACAGTCAGAATTACTAGAGGAATCCATGCTGCTAATTCGTAATTGTCAGCGTCATGAAGCTCTTTATCTTTCCACTCGTCTGCAGGTTCACCTAAATTAACTCTCTGTAACATCCAAAGTAGGTACCCTGCTGTTAGTACTGTTCCTATTGCACCAGCAACCATTGATGACCTAAAGATTACAATATTCAAGCCTTGGAGTGGGTTATAAGCTCCAAGTAATGCCATAAATTCTCCCCAAAAACCTGCGAGTCCTGGTAAACCTAATGAAGCCATTGCAGTAAAACCAAGCAAGGCACCGGTTTTTGGAAGCAACTTCATATTGCCACCTAGTCGTCCCATATCTCTTGTATGGTATGTGTGAGACATAGAGCCGGTTAAGAAAAATAGTAGTCCTGTTATTACTCCATGTGCCACCATTCCAATTATTGCTGCATTTATTCCAACTGATGTTAGTGAAGCTATTCCAAGCATTACAAAACCCATGTGACCTACAGAAGAAAATGCAATTAATCTTTTCAAATCAGTCTGTGCTAAGCAAGCAAGTGAACCATAAATAATCCCTATTGCTGAAAGTATTGCTATTGCAGGAGCCCAAGCTTTTGCTTGCTCTGGAAGAATTGGAATAGCAATTCTTATAAAACCATATGACCCAAGTTTTAATAATATAGCAGCTAAAAGAACAGAGCCAACTGTAGGTGCAGCTGTATGTGCATCTGGTAACCAAGTATGTAGTGGCCACATTGGAACTTTAACTGCAAAACCTAAAAACAGAACAGCAAAAACTAGAGTGGCAAATGTTCCTGTAAAAGCACCTGTACTTCCAATTTCAATTAATTCAGGTATGCTAAATGTCTTATTCCCTCTATAGTACAAACCTAAAAATCCAAGCAACATAAATGCAGATCCAAATAAGGTAAATACAAAAAACTTAATGCTTGCATATAACCTTGTTTCAATTTCTTTTTTTAACCCAGAGACTGACCTAATAGTTTTATCACCCCAAATACCAATCATGAAATACATTGGCAAAAGAACTATTTCAAAAAATACAAAGAACAGAATTAAATCCAATGCTACAAAAGTTCCATTCATCCCAGTTTCAAGTACCAGAATCAAAGCAAGAAAACCTTTTGGACTTTTTGGTTCAGGTAAATGCTCTAGAGAATATATTATTGCTAAAACTGAAATAAATGTTGAAAGCACCAATAGAGGAAGAGAAATTCCATCAATGCCAATTTCATAATTAGCATTTATGCTTTCGATCCAAGTAGCTTTGCTTCCTAATTGAAGTTGTGATGCTTTAGAAAAATCAAACTCAAGTAAAACCAGAATGCTCAAAATAAAAGTTACCACTGAAGACAGTAAAGCAACTCCTTTTATTACACTTTCGTATGGTTTAGGTATGAATAAAATTAAAAGTGCACTTATAATTGGCAAGAAAACAACCGCACTTAATCCCAAACCGTTTGATAATATTTCCACTTTTTCCTCCTAAATAATAAACAGAATTAACAAACTAATTGTTACAACACCAGCTAAAAACAACATTAAATATTGTTGGGTTTTGCCTGTTTGTAATAATTTAACTTTTCCACCAAAGCTGTCAGTGCTGGTAGAAGAGGCATTTAAAAACTTATCAATACCTTTTTGATCAAAATTATTATAGACAATTTGACCAAGAAAAGAAGCAGCTAAACCAAATGAATTAATAATTCGATCTAAAAAATTCGTATTAATTCTATCAACAGCATTTGCAATTGTTAATTTAGTTGGATTAATTAAATACTTGAAATAGAAATGATCTAAGTAATATTTATTTTCTAGAACAGTCCAAATTGGCTCTACTTTAATTAATTTGTCACCTTTATCAGCAGATCCCTGAAGTTGATACACAAAATAACCTAAACCTATTCCGAGTAAGCCAGCAATTAATCCAGAAAACAGAGCTGTGTAATCAAAACTTTCAGGATGATATTCATTAATTTTATTTGCTCTTGTTGTTACCCATGTAGTAAAACCTGTATACACCCCTGGAATGTTTACCCAACCTGCTCCAATTGCAAATACTGCAAGAAACATTAATGGGACTGTCATCATTTTATCTGACTCATGTGGATGACCGTGGCCCCTATACTCACCCAAGAATGTTAATGCTACTGCTCTAGTCATATAGAAAGCCGTAACAAAAGCGCCAATAATTGAGATAACTAAAAAAGTAGTTTCACCTTCATGATTGAGTGATGCTAAAATCTCATCTTTTGAAAAGAATCCTGCAAACGGTGGTAAGCCAGCTAGAGCTACTGTCCCAATTATAAAAGTTATAAAGGTTCTAGGCATATATTTTCTTAAACCACCCATCTCTAACATACTATTTGTGTGGACAGCATGAATAACTGATCCTGCTCCTAAAAATAAAAGTGCTTTAAAAAAAGCATGAGTCCATAAATGAAAAAGTGATGCTGTATAAGCTCCAGATCCTATTGCAGCAACCATATAGCCTAACTGACTAACAGTCGAATATGCTAAAACTTTTTTTAAATCATCCTGAACAACTGCAATAAGTCCAGCTGTTATTAAAGTAATCACTCCAAATAACATAACTATGTCCAACGCTTCATGAGCCATGGCTTCGTAAAAAGGAAACATTCTTGCAAGTAAATAAACACCTGCTGTTACCATTGTTGCTGCATGCATCAGAGCTGAAACAGGAGTTGGACCTGCCATGGCATCTGGCAACCAAACATGTAATGGAAATTGAGCACTTTTACCCATAGCACCAATAAACAATAAAACGCCTGCGACAAACGCAACATTTTTAATATCTTCGTAATCGTGAGTTGATTGATAGAGTATTTCTGAAATTCTTAATGTCCCAGTATTTAAAGCTAAAATTATGATTCCAATCATTAATCCTATATCAGCTATTTTGTTTGTTATAAAAGCTTTCATTGCAGCAGATGAGTTGTCTTTAGTCTCCCAATAATGACCTATAAGCAAATATGAACAAACTCCAACTAATTCCCAACCAATAAGAATTTGAATTAATGTAGGTGAAGATACAAGAACTAACATGCTTCCAGCAAACAAAGTAAGAGAAGTAAAGAAAAACGTATATCTAACTTCACCTTTCATATAATTTGTTGCATAAATAAATACCAAAAGTGCAACAGTGCCAACAACAAAGTACATCATAATTGAAAGTCCATCAACAACCCATCCAAATTCAATATCAAAAGTTCCAATATTGCCAACTACAATAAAAAATTCATTTACTATGCCTTCTGTAATGTGTTTATAAAGTAGTGCAGAGCTATAGAAAAAAATTGATCCTATTGTTGCTAAAGCAATTTCTGCACCTTTATAAGGTAGTTTTTTTCCAAAGAAAGTAATGATTAAAGCTGAAATAAATGGAAGCACTACTAATATCCAAGCATATTCTGCAAAGACACCGCCATCACCATACGAAAGTTTAGATTCAGCTAGAAGGTTCACTTATTTTCCTACCATTTCATTAAATCAAATTCATTAATATTAGCTGTTTGTCTGTTTCTAAAAAGCATCAAGACTATAGCAAGCCCTATCCCAACTTCAGCAGCTGCAATAGTAATAATGAAAATAGAAAATATCTGTCCACCCATCATTGTGTCTGACAACATAGCATCGAATAAAACAAAATTTATATTTACAGAATTAAGAATCAGTTCGATTGATAAAAGAACCATAACTGCATTTCTTCGAACTAAGATTCCATAAATTCCAAGTGAAAAAAGTGCGGCAGCAACAATTAATACAGGTTGAACTATCATATTTGGTCTTCGTTAATTAGAGCATCGTCTTTTCTGGCAAGTGTTATACCTCCTATAAGTGCAGCAAGTAAAACAAACGAAACTATTTCAAATGGAAAAACAAATCTTGTTAATAAAATTTCACCCAACAATTGTGTGGAAGATGCCTGATCTATTGTAATCTCACCACTAAATCCACTAATTAAAATAAAAGAAAAAAGTAGGAAAATTGCAAAAGCTAATATAGCACCTGCTTTTTTGTTTTTATCATTATCTAATTCAGCATTCTTACCAAGTGGAGCTCTCGTTATCATAATTCCGAATAAAAAGAGAACTATTACTGCACCTATGTATACAAGTATTAATACTAGGGCGACAAACTCAGCAGAAAGTAGTAAGAATAATGTTGCAGTTAGCGCAAGTGTAAATACTAATGAAACTGCGGCGTGAATAACATTTGTTGTGGTTACTACTCTTAATGCTGTTGAAAGTAGCAACAGTAGAACAAAATAAGTGACTATTTCATAAATTTCCATTATTAATTCTCTAGACCTTCTGGTTCAGGAACTGTTTTTAACCATTCATCGAGCCTTGCTTTATTATGAAGCATATCACCCATATTAAATTCAGAATACTCATATTCGGGTGACCAAAATAAAGCATCGAATGGACATACTTCAACACAAATTCCACAGTACATACATAATGCATAATCAATATCAAACCTATCAAGCACTGCACGACTTCTTTGTCTTCCACCGGGAGTGGAAGGTGGCTGTAATTCTTTGTGACCTTCAATGTAGATACACCAATCAGGACATTGTCTAGCGCATAGCATACAACTAGTGCATGCTTCTTGATCTAATGCAATCACTCCTCTAGCTCTTGGGGCTACTTTTTCCTTTTCGAATGGATAATTGACATTTGGATTTGAATGAAATGGTGATAATGTTTTAAACATATTTACTATCACAATTTTCATGCCAATTATAAAGCCAGGAATTTTTGGTCTAAAGGTTTTCATTACAACACCACTTTCAATACTGCAGTTATTAGTATATTTAATAATGAAGCAGGTATTAAGAATTTCCAAGCAAGGTTTTGCAATTGATCTTCCCTAAATCTAGGAAACGACCACCTAACAGCAACCAATATAAACCCTAATATTAGAGTTTTTGTAATTAGTGATATTGGTCCGTATATATTGACCCACTCAGTTGGAATGAAAGGTAAGTGATATCCTCCAAGAAACAAAGTAGAAGCTACTGCACATAAAACAAACATGCTCATGTATTCTGAAATGTAAAATATTAAAAATCTTATACCTGAATATTCAGTCATAAAACCCATTGTTAGTTCAGATTCACCAATTGGCATATCAAATGGAACTCTCATCATTTCTGCTGTAGCTGCAATCATAAAAATTAGAAAAGCAACTATTTGCCCACTAAATGCAAAAGGTACTCCCCATTCAATTTGTTTTTCAACAATTCCAACTAGAGACATTGTTTCAGCTTGAATAACGACTCCAACAACAGCCAAAATTAAAGGGAGCTCGTATGCAATTAATTGGCCAGCAGCCCTTAACCCTCCCATGAGAGAGTATTTGTTAGCGGATGACCAGCCAGCTGTTAAAACTCCAATAGTTGAGAGTGAGCTAATTGCTAATGCAAAAAATACTCCAAGTTCTAAATCAACAACAACCAAAGTTGGGCTTAATGGGACAACGGCAAAAAGAGAAACTGCTGAAACAACTACATACGCTGGTGCCCATTTAAATACTGGCCTATCGACATCAGTTGGAATGATGTCTTCTTTCTGAACAAATTTAAGAATTTCAGCTAAAGGAAATATAAATCCCCTTAAACCTACATGTAAAGGACCTGGACGCCTTTGCATCCATGAAGCTCCCTTAACATCCATTATGGTAAAAATTACTGCACCATTTAATGCAGCTAAAGCAACAAATCCTACTTTGATTAATACATCTGTCATCTATCAACATCTCCTAATACAAAGTCAAGACTACCCATTATTGCAATCAAATCTGGTAAAAGTGCTCCTTCCAGCATTACTGGAAGAATTGAAACATTGCTAAAAGAAGCTGTTCTAACTTTTAATCTATAAGGTCCTAATCCCCCTTCGGATACAATGTAATAACCCATCTCACCTTTTGGATTTTCTGCTCTTACATAAGTTCTTCCTGCAGGAACTTTTATAACTTTTGGAACTTTTGCCTGTAAAGGACCTGAGGGCATATCATCTATTGCTTGTAAAACAATTTTTGCTGACTCAACCATTTCTCTAGTTCTTACATCCCAACGATCATAGCAATCACCGTTTTGCCCAATTGGTATTTCAAATTCAAATTTTTCATAAGGTAGATAGTCAGTTTGAGTTCTTAGATCTGATTTTACCCCTGAAGCTCTAAGAATTGGACCCGATACACCATATGCTTCTGCTGTTTCTTTTGAAAGAACGCCTACATTCTTAGTTCTCTTATGAAAAACTTCATTTCCTCCAATTAAATTTTGAAATTTATCAGCTGCTTCTATTACTTTTTCCATAGCTAACTTAGTATCTCTATAAAAACCAACTGGTAAGTCTTGGATATTCTTTTTTGTTGTTGGACCAGAACCAGCAGCAGGTTTAACGCCACCAATTCTATTGAAGTTTGGATGGAATCTCCCTCCAGTTACAGACTCAATAAGATCTAAGACTCTTTCTCTATCTTCCATTGCATAAAAAATTGGAGTTAATGCGCCAACTTCTAGCGCGTAAGCACCATTGAATACAAAGTGGGAACAAATCCTTGCCATTTCAGTAAGAATTAATCTAATTTGCTTTGCTCTTTCTGGTGCTTCAATCTCCATCAGTCTTTCTGTGCCGGCTATAAATGGAATCTCATTAGAAAATCCTGCAACCCAATCAATCCTATTAACTAATGTTGTTATTTGAGGATAAGTTCTTACTTCGGCAAGCTTTTCATACCCTCTATGCATATACCCCAATACAGGCTCTACGTTGTATACTTTTTCTCCGTCAACTTTTGCAACTAATCTGAGAACTCCATGAGTAGATGGATGCTGCGGACCAATATTTAAAGTCATATCCTCAGTTTCAATTTCAACTGATACAGAGGCTTCAGAAATACTTTGAAAATTACGAGGATCTATTGTGTTCAAAATTAAGAATTCTCCTCATCAAAACCTTCAGGCATGCCTTCTACGTCTACATCTCCAGGCCAAGGTTTAACTTCACGACTTATTAATTCAAATGATTTAAGCATTGGATTACCTTCGTATCCATCTGGAAGATACAATTTTGTTAGATTAGGATGGCCTTCAAAAGTAATACCAAACATTTCATAAGCTTCTCTTTCATGCCAATTAGCTCCAACAAATACATTAACTAGAGTTGAAATTGATGGATTTAGTTTAGAGATAAATGTTGAAATTGTAACTAGATTTGAACTATTAACACTAGAAAGGCAACTCATGATTTCAAATGAGGGATTAACAACTTCTTTAGGTTTATCTCCCACAGAAACTTCATTATCCCAATCTATTGCTGAAAGCCATGAGAAAAATTTAAGATCAAATTTATCACGAAGAATTTCATGTGTAGATATCCAATTTTCAACATTTACTTTTATTAAAATAGTCTCAAACTCATATGAGACATCATTGAAATCTTCTTTAAGTTGATTTAAAAAATCTTCCATGTTATAAAGGTTCAACTTGCTTTTCGACCCACTTAGATTTCATATCTTCTCCTTTGATTTTTTTCTGAAGAAGTATGATACCTTCCTGTAATGCCTCAGGTCTTGGAGGGCAACCAGGAACATAAACATCTACTGGAATAAGTTGATCTACTCCTTTAGTTACCGAATATGAGTCCCAATAAGGACCACCACTATTTGAACAAGAGCCCATTGAAATTACATACTTAGGTTCAGGCATTTGATCATATAATCTTTTCACTGAAGGTGCCATCTTGTCAGTAACAGTTCCGGCAACAATCATTAAATCTGCTTGTCTCGGAGAAGCTGGAAGTGGAATAATTCCAAGTCTCATAAAGTCATGCCTTGGGCCGCTAACAGCCATTACTTCTATAGCACAACATGCTAAACCAAATTGAAAATACCATAATGAATATGCTCTAGCCCAGTTAAATATAGATGAGATAGGCTTTGGTAAACCAAACTTGTCAACTACTCCCACTTTAAAACATCCTTCCTAATTGCATAAATTAATCCGATAAGCAATATAAAGATAAATATAAACATTTCAATTAATCCAAAATATCCGAGTTTTTCAAGATTAATTGCCCAGGGGAAAATGAATACTGCTTCAACATCAAAAATAACAAATAATAGTCCAAAAATATAATACCTGACATAAGTTTGACTCCATCCTGAACCAACTGGATCTACTCCACATTCATATGTAGTAAGTTTTTCTGCGTACGGTTTATTCGGTCTTAATACGGACGCAAGTCCAACTAAAAGCATCATAAAAAATAATCCGAACGAGAGTACCGCTCCCACAGTTACATAATTCTGAAAATAAGAAATCATACTTTTACTTTAGTCCAGCCTCTAAAAAGTTTAGTTTTTTCTAAAACTTCGGAGAAATTATTTGTAAGATTTTTTATAAGTGAAAACACAAAAATTTTTAATTGAACCAAACCTAGTAGATCTGTCTAAAACAGTAATTAACACTGTTTTGGGAAAGAAATTTTACGAACTTCGATTTAATAACTTGTTAGACGAAAAAATAAACGATGCTGAATCTATTAATTTTATTTTAGCTGATGGTTTAGGTTTCAAAAACTTACAGGAAACTGACAGTTGGCTAAATTCGAATATATCTAAAAGCATTTTTACAACCTTCCCATCCTCTACAAATGTAGCATTAAGTTCACTTACATTGGCTAATAATCCTGGGAAGACTGGGATTATAGGTTATTTTATGTTCGATAAAAAATACAATCATTTAATCAATGCTCTTGTATGGAATTCTGAAAATACTAATTTAATTAAAAACGAATTTTATAAAAAGCAAAAAACAATTTGGAGCACACTAAACGAATCAAAAATTTTCTATAACATTTTTCAACCAAAAAATTTAGTTGGTACAACATTATCCAATTTCATCTATTTTTCTGAAAAAGTAACAGGTTATCTAGACAATAAAGAATTAATTGAATTAATGTCAGATTCACTATTTTTAGAAAATAGATTTAATTTTATTTATTATCCAAAAATTGATGTAGCAGCTCATTTGTATGGTGTAGGTAGTAAAGAGTGGTCAAGAGAAATATTTGAATTTGAAAAATTGATAAATATTTTAAATACTTCAACAAATAAAAAATCTTATACGGTTGTAACATCTGATCACGGTTTGGTAAATATTACTAAAAATAATAAATTTGAAATTCAGTACTCTGAAGATATAAAAATTTATGGGGATCAAAGATCTGTTTTTATAAATGGAGAAAAAAATAAAATTAATAGAGCATTCAAAAATGTACCCGGAGAATTAATAAATAAAGCAGAGTTGAAAGAATATTTTGAAATATCTGAAGATAATTTTATAGAGAGAATATTTCCTGATTTTTGTTTTCTCCTGAAAGATTCATCAATTGTTATTCCAAAACACTTGAAAGCACCATTAATTGGGTACCATGGTGGATTGTCTGATTCAGAAATATTAATACCGATTATTGAAATATCCAATTATTAGTTCCTTGGATATGCAAAAATTGAGTATGAAAAAATTATCACTAGGTATATTTATTATTTTCTTAATAAGTTGTAGTAATGCAAATGAAAATTCAGTCCAGTATGAAGAACCATTTTTTGGCGGTGCAACTGCTGATATGGTACAAGAATCAAAAGCTATAAGTTCAGAATACAATCTTTCGCAGGGTGATTATATTATAAAAACAGGTTATGCAAGTACGGATGTATCTACTAATAAATTTCAATCAGTAATAAACGACGTTGAAGGTTTAGTTAAGTTTTATGATGGTTACATTTCCAATACTTATTTATCAACAAATTATCAAGGACTAAAAAGCTACAGTATAACAAGCAACATCCCATCAGATAATTTTGATAATTTTATAAATGATATTGAAAGTATTTCTGAATTTACAAATATTAATTTAAATGCTAATGATGTCACTACATACGTATTAGATATTGATTCAAGATTAAATTCTCTTTATGAAGAAAAATATGCTTTAGAAAGTATTCGAGAAGAAGCAACAACAACTGCTGATAAGCTTCAGGTTCAATCACAATTACGATATATCAATCAAGATATAGAGATGTTGGAGGCTCAAAAGGAATATTACGAGAAAGCAACATCTTACTCCAGTCTGTCATTAGAAATAAGAGAAGGTTCTGGAGTTTCTTTATTTTCTTGGAATTATTATGTACAGAGAGCACTTTCATGGGTTGAAGAAATAATTGGAATTACAGTTTCGGTCTCAATCATATTAATTCCATTATTAACTCTATTCATAATTTTCAAGAAAATTAGATCAAAAAAATAGTGGCACTGTCCTATATAGGGTTAGCTTTAATTATTTTATTAATTATTTTATTTGGCAAAAAAATAAAATAATCTAATTAGGTTGGTAGGTCCCGAAAAATACTTGCCAAGCTAAGCAAGTTTTTGCTAGTAGACTAAGCCAGATATATGCTCTCTCTCCATATAAATAATCACTCCATTTTCCAACTTTTTTATATTGGAGAATCATATTTATTGAAAAAGTATTAAAGAATAAAAATATACTAACAAAAATCCATACTACAAACTGTGGTACACCTTGTGGGTTTGAGTCAGTTGCTACACCATCTCCAATAAGATTTATAAAAATAAAAATCCAAGGAGCAACTCCAACTAAACAACCCATGATGTAGCTTGTCCAATCTACTTTTTCAGTATATTGATTATGTACTTCCATCATCCATCCAAACCAACACATTGCAGCATTCATAAAAAATATGCCTGCTAAAGCCCAGATATCATATATTCCTACCAAAAGTGCAATCAACACAATCATCACTGAAGCACTTATTGAATATTCAATCCACCTAACTTTGTTAATACCTTTAGATAAGTCTTCTTTATATTTCGAAAAGAAAGGTCCTGAAATTAGATAGTGTGCAACTGCAGAAGCTAATAAAAAAGTTGCAACTGCTGGACCAAAATTTGTAACTTCTCTCCACACTTCAAGTTCTGGTACTAATGCAAAGCTTGCTGGGTCTGAAGGATTACCTTGGGCTTTAAGCTGTGTCAAAGTTATGGGTACTACAAAATCTGAATTTACTACGGTTCCTAACCAAAACAACGCAGCACCTTGAATCAGATGGAATGTGCCCATAATTATATTGAATCTTTTTAGTTTTTTTATTTTTTGCTCCACAAGAATCCTTTTTTTTCCTATTCTTATTTTAAATTTTATTTACATTAATTATATGGAAAAAAATCAAATTTACTCTGAAATTGAATCTTTAATGGTTGAACTTGAGGTTTTAATTAAATCATTAGCTAATTCAAGAGAGTATATAGCTGAAGAAGACTACCAAAGAGCTCAATTTAAACTTTCCGAAATTGAAATTGAATTACAATCTGTTGCAGGGAGAGTTGCTTTTATAAAATCAAATATTTGATTTAAATGTATTAATTTCACTAATTTGAATACTGATCCTATCTCCTAATTCAAATTCATTGTTTGGAGTAGTTCTTGCTTTAAAAGTTTCACCTTTTGAATTTTTAAAAAAAACTAATTGATCATGTCCATAAAAATTGCATTCTTTTACTACATATTTTCCTTTTTTGTCATGATTTAAAGAAATACATTCTGGGCGAATGGCTACATCTACTGCACCAGTTAAATTAGTGTCGAAAGTACCAAGTGGTGTTTCTAACTTACCTAAATTTGCAAATCCTTTTACTAGGTTTGGATCACCAATTGATTCTGCAACAACTTTATTAACAGGATGAAGATATATTTCTTGTGGGGTTGAGCTTTGGATAATTTTCCCACTATCTAAAATACTAACAAAATCACAAATCGATAAAGCTTCTTCTTGATCGTGAGTTACTAAAATTGTTGTTGTTTTTGTACTTCTTAGTAGGTCAACTATTTCTTCTCTAATTTCTCTTGCCATTTGGGCGTCTAAACTTGAAAATGGTTCATCAAGAAGTAAAACATCAGGCTTGGGAGCTAATGCACGTGCTATAGCAACCCTCTGTTGTTCACCACCAGAAAGTTGTGAGGGCTTTTTTGAAACTAAATTTTGTAAATTACAAATATTTATTACTTCATCAAGGCGTCCATCTTTAATCTGAGATTTATTTAAACCAAATGAAATGTTTTTTTGAACGTTTAAATGAGGGAAAAGTGCAAAGTTTTGAAATACCATACCAATATTCCTTTTTTCTGGTTGGGTCCACATTTTATCGTCAACTATTTTCTTACCCCTCATTTCAATTGAACCACTATCAGGTTTTTCAAAACCTGCTAACAACCTCAAAACTGTTGTTTTACCAGAACCTGACTTACCTAATATTCCATAAATAGATCCCTTCCAAACATCAAGATTGAAATCATATAGGATTTGATCTGAATTGTAAGATTTTTCAATATTTCTAGCTCTAATTAATAAGTTATCAAATGTCATTTTTACTTCTTAAATTTCTTGTACTTAAAATATAAGTAGGAATCGCGCTTATTGCCAACAAAATTATTGATGAAAAAGCAGCATCTGTAAATTGACCTTCAATTGAAAAAGACCAAATATCAATAGCAAGAGTTTTAAAACCTGTAGGTCTAAGCAGTAAAGTTTGTGGGAGCTCTTTAATAGTTGAAAGGAATACTAAAGCTGATCCTGAAAGAATACCGTTTCGAATCATTGGAAATGTAACTTTATAAAAAGTTTTTAGCCTGCTAAATCCAAGAACAGAACTAGCTTCTAAAAAACTATTACTTATTTGATAAGTCGATGCCCTACCAGCGCCTATAGCTTGAGGCAAAAACACTATTAGGTATGAAAAAATTAAAAGTGTAAAAGATTGGTAAAGCCTAGGAACAAATTTTAAAGAGATAAATAGTAAAGAAATACCAATTGTTATGTGTGGTAATCCGTAAAGTGTGAGAATAATTTTTTCTAGAATTTTATTGAAATTTGACTTGTACTGAGTAAAAGCAACAGTAATTGGTATTGCGATAAAAAAAGCAAGCATACCAGTTGTCAATGAAACAAAAATTGAACCAAAGATACCTTTATAAACCAATTCAATATTCAAACCACTATTTAATCCATTTTTTAGCCAATAGAACAAAACTAAAATTGGCAAAATTAAACTAAAAAACACTACTAGAACAAAATAAGTGTATGTAATAAATAATTTAAATTTATTTAACTCCTTCTTTTTAATGTTTTTTGAACGAGAGGAGTTTTGTATCTGATTTGAAACGTCCGAATTTCGTTGTATAAAAGATAATAAAAATGAAGTTAGTAGTAATAACGTGGAATATAAATATACTGCATCCCCTGTTATATCAATTTCATAGTACGTATAAATTACTTTGGTCAAAGTACTGTATTTCATTATTGAAACAGCCCCAAAATCTGATAAAACATATAAACCAACTAACAATGCGGAGTAAGTTATAGGTTGCTTCAATCGAGGTAAGATAACTCTTGTAAAAAGTTTTACTTTTGATGAACCAAGAGACTTTGCTGCCTCCTCAATATTATTGTCTAAATTAGAAATAGTATTAAAACAAATCAGTAGTACATAAGGATAAGTAAATAATGATAAGACTATCAAACTACCTATATATCCACTTATTCCTGAAATTTCTCGTATTCCAAAATTAGTCAAAAAATTTACAGCTAATCCTTTAGGTGAAAATGCTGATGCATATGTTAATGCACCAATATAAGATGGGAAAACTAAGGGTAAAATTAATAGTGCTAAAATTATTTTTGACCCTTTAATTTTAAATCTTGAAATTATTAGAGAGGAAGACAAGCCTAAAATCAGGCTTATTATTACCACACCAACAACTAATGAAAAAGTTTTAAAAAACAATTCATAGAAATCCCAAATTTCAATAAATTGAAGAAGATTATTGTTTATGTTTAAAGTCTCAAAAAATAGATAAAAAATTGGACTTATGAAAGCTACAACTATAAAAACATTTAAACTTGATAAAAATTTAGGAATTTTCACACAATTTAGAGTATCTATTAAATAAATTTATTTAAAGATAAAATATTTATGAACAGATTTAATAACCAGCTTTAGAAATCAACTCTACTGCTTTTGTCTGTAATTTTGATAATTCAAGCCATTGATTTGGTTCAAGGTTTAGAAAACTATTTATTTCTGGAAGTTGATTATTTTGATTAACAATATCTATAACAGGAAACTCAAATAAATTATTGGTTATTAATTCTTGGGTATTTGAATTTAATAAAAATTCAATAAATATAGTGGCGTTTTCTTGATTTTTGCTTGTTTTAAGTACTCCAATTCCTGAAGGCATAACTAAGCTGCCGCAACCTGACTTAAAATAATAATTTTTTACATTGCTGGTTTGATTTTCGCTTTTGTACCTAAGGGTATAGTAGTGATTTACTAGACCAAATTTTATTTCATCATTATCTATGGCATTAATTTGTGTTGAATTATTTGGATACTCAATATATCCCTGATCATGAATATTCTTTAGCCAGGTGTTAGTTTTTTCTTCACCGTCAAAATATATCATACATGAAACCATTGTTATAAAAGATGAGTTAGTAGGAGCTAAACCTATTTTATTTTTGTATTTAGGATTTATAAGTTCGTATAAGTCTATTGGTAATTCTTCTTGTTGGGTTGAAGTGGAATTATAGCCTAAAGTTCTAACTCTTATTGATGTTGGAATCCAATAATTATTAAACTGATAATTTGAATTTAAACTCCTTTGCATTATTTCATTGGGTAATTGGGTAAAAAGATTTTGTTCAGCTACTTTTTCCAAATTTATTGGATCTTGAGAAAAAAATAAATCTGCTGGACTGTTATTTCCTTCTAAAATTATCGTGTTTGCTAGTTCTGTGCTATTTGCATACCTTACATCAACCTGGATGCCGGTTTCTTCTGTGAAGTCTTTTATTATTTCATCAACAATACTTTCTGACCTACCGCTATAAATTACTAGATTATTCCCTTGATCATTATTTGGAAATGTACAGGCAATTAAAGTAAAAGTTAAAATAAAAAAATTGTTAAAAATAAAAAGTTTAAAATTTCTGTTTTTTAATCTGAACAATCAATAACTCTTTTTTATTTATTAGTGTTTTGTAAATTTTTTTTATTTGATTTATTAAAAAAAGAAATTGGATTAGCTAAAGCTTTACCGCCATTTTTAACAAACCACATAAAACCAGCTAGTAAATATGCATACGGACACATATTAAAATTATACATTTAATAAATATTAGGAGTTAATTAATTTACTTAAATATGCTTTAAAGAAAATTCTCATATAGCTCAAATCAATTATTGTTGTGATATGAGTGGTTTTATAAATGAAATTGCAAGTGAAACTATCTATATTTTAAGCGGAGCAGTATTTCTCTTTGTCATTTTATATAAATTTTTTCCAAAATTATTTTTAAAAATTCATAAACCTTTATTTTTCATAATTGGCATTATTTCTCTTTCATTAGGTTATATAGGTATTGTTGTTCCTGGATTACCAACTACAGTATTCATTTTGATATCAGCATGGGCATTTTCAAAATGTTCTGATCGTTTTACCTATTGGCTCGAAAATCATAAATTGTTTGGTCAAATGATAAACAATTGGAAACTTTATAAAGGGTTGTCAAGAAAAGCTAAAAAAGTTGCGATTCTTACAATTATTCCGACATTTGGAATAACAATTTATCTGGTATTTAACTTATTTGGTGATATAGTTTTTGGATTATTTGGACTAATGTTGTGTTTTTGGCTTGTAACTAGACCAGAGCCACCTTTGAACCAAAATAATTAAATTAATTTGCTTCCGGTATTTGATATCCAATTGGTGAAACTTTATCTAATTCAAATATATCTCTAGCTTGAGCTTCGTAATTAAGGCCAATAGAAATCTGTTCACCCTCTGTAACTCTGTTTCCGTTTTCGTCTAATCTGGCATTCATGATAGCTTTTTTACCCGATTTACAAATTGTTTTTATTTCTGATAACTCATCAGCCCAAGCTAATAAGTAAACACTTCCGGGGAATGGTTCACCTCTAAAATCAGATCGGAGACCATAACACAGAACTGGAATTTTTAATTTATCAACTACAAGTGAAAGTTGTAAAACTTGTTTTGGACTTAAAAATTGTGCTTCATCAACTAAAACACATGATATTTTATCTCTTTGATTTTCATGGGCTGTCCAAACATATAAATCATCAGATTCTGTAAATATTTCACACTCTCTGTTAAGACCTATCCTAGATGTAATTTGTCCTTCACCATATCTATCATCTAGTTTTGGGGTAAAAAGTAGTGTTCTCATATTTCGTTCTTCATAATTATGAGCCGACTGTAATAAAGTTGTACTTTTACCAGCATTCATTGCAGAATAATAAAAATAAAGTTTAGCCATTTATTTAATATTAACCTTAAAAATTTTTGTTTTTAAATTTCAGCAACAATTCTTCCAATTGACTTTCTAGTACCTATCAATTCTAAGTTATCAACAATTTCTTCAAACTTAATTACTTTATAAACAGGTTCAATTTCTTTATTTAAATACTGATTAAAAATTAGTTCTAACCTATCAGATAGATAATTTTTATTATTTGATTCAAAATCAATCATAAACACTCCCATCACTGTGATATTTTTAACTAATAGATAACTCAGTAATTGTGATGGAATATTGCCACTTGCAAAACCGACAATTAGAGCCTTGCCTTCTGATTTTAAAAGCTTAATTCCGCTCTCGTACATCTCACCACCAACTTGATCGTAAAAAATGTCTACCGGTCTTTTTCCAAACTTTTGTTCCACTATTTCTTTAATATTTTCTTTTTGATAATTAATAACAAGGTCTGGGTTAAATTTATTTATAAACTCTTTTTTTACATCACTACCAACTGCTGCTATAACTTTTGCACCATAATTTTTTGCTAGTTGTACCGCAGAAATTCCAACACCACCAGCAGCTGCATTAATTAAAACTAAATCATTTTTTTTAATCTCCGCTCTTCTTACAAGCGCAAAATCAGATGTTAAATAAGACATTAAAATAGCTGCACCTGCATTGAAACTAATTTTTTCAGGTAAGAAATAAGTCAAATTTTCTGATGAAATACAATACTCACCAAAACTTCCATAACGACCTGATCGAAATACTGTTGTAGCTCCAACAACTCTATCACCTACTTTAAATTTGCTTTGCGACGAAACTTTCTTTACAACACCAGCAGCTTCAAAGCCAGGAACAAATGGAGTTTTAGGGTTTGATTGATAAAGACCACTCGCAAGGAGTAAGTCAGCAAAATTTAAAGTAGTTGATTTAGTTTCAATTAATATCTCGCCTTCTTGAATTTCAGGAATATCTATTTCTGCAATTTGTAGTTTATCAAATGAAGTTACTTGATTTTGTATCCAAGCTTTGTAGGTTGACATATAGATAATTTTAATAATTTAGATTATGCTATGCTTTTTTTATGTATGAATTTCTAAAGCTTTTACACCTAATTTCTGCATCAGTCTGGTTAGGTGGAATGATTTTAATGGGAGCGTTTGTTCCAGTAGTTAGAAAGATTGATGATACTGGTACGACATTAAAAGCACTTGCATCTAGATTTGGCCAAATTGGTTGGGGAGTTTATTTTCTTGCCTTATTTAGTGGTATTGGTATGTTTTTAATTGCCTGGGGGTCATCTGATCTAAACATCTATTTTCATATAAAAATGACATTATTTGTTCTTGCTGGATTGCTTACTTTTATACATTCAAAAGCTGGAAAATTACAACCTAAATTTAGAGGGATGATTCAGGGTTTAATTTTACTTTGTACTATTGGGATTTTTTATTCCGCAATAATGTTTTCATGACAAGTTTTTAATATCCTCAATATCAGATTCCTGTATAACTCCCACTCCTCTGAAAATTATTTCATTAGAATCTTTTTTAATTACAAACCAATAAATATCTTTCTCGTCTGGAATTTCTAATGCCTCCCTTAAGCTTTCTTTATTAAGATAAACTGTTATAGTTCGATTTCTTACGTAATCATCTTTTATAGCTGCTCTCATAGTTCCGTCCAGATACATCTGTCCGAGTTTTGTGAACTCTGCAATTGTTGGGACTTCTATGATATTAAAATCTTGCTCAAGTTGATGTTTTTCAAGAATTCGAATCGACTCATCAACTATTGGCTGGTGCCACTGTTGGAAGGCTAAGATTGCTATTAAGTTTTTATCAACAAAATCATCTGGTACAGATTTTTTTACTTTGTTTAAGTTCTTACCTTGTATAGTTGGGAAAGAATTTGATTCAAAATTTTCCACTATTTGACCTCTATATGATATTACTAAAAGTATTGTAGGTACACTAAGCAGGGCCAAGTATTTTTTCAAGTTCATAAATGTTTTCCATTAAATTATTAAATTGCTTATTAAAAAACGGACCGATAATTTTAAAAATGCCTTTAAATTTTACATCTACAGTGTAAGTAAGCTCTGTACCTTTATTATTGGCCGATAAAAAAATTGTATCAGTTATAACAAAATTTCTATTTCTTGATTGAAGAGATGCTCGTAATGGCGGACCCCATTCTATAACTTCATAATTCAAATTTATTTCTCTTTCATTGAATTTTGTCTTAACTTCAAATATTGAGCCTGACCTCAGAGGTTCTTTACTAGTTAAAGTAGCTTCATCGTGAGGGTTCCATTTATGCAAATTTCTAAAGTCTGCAACAAAATTAAAAGTATTTTGAATATCACTTTTTACAGTAATTGTTTTTGAGAACGTAGCCATGAAACTATTTTAAGGCTTTTAAAAACTTTAAATAAATCTATTTAAGATTTAAAGATCTTTTTGTATAACCAATATATCCAATAACTAAAAAAAGTAATATTTTGGAAATAACTAAGGACATATCTAATAAATTAAGACCATTTTGGTATGGATTTCCATACGCCCCAAATGATGAAATATTTTCATGTATCCACTCAAATATCTTATTGCTACTGCTCAACATATTTGAAAGCCATTCTACTGCTAGAAGTCCCATACCAAAATTCCAAGCATTTCCAGATTTGCCAGTGTACATTGCAATTGAATACCCTAATACTCCAAATGAAATACCACCTAAACTACTTTGTAATCCTGCTTTCATCATTGGTAAATATTCTAAGTTTTGAGACAAGTTCATAAACGCCATTGGAATATACATTATATGAAACCAAATTTGAGAAATAATAATTCCAAAAACAACAGCTACAAGTGAATGAATATAGTAAATTTGTTTTCTATTTAGGGGTAAAGATGCAACAAATTCGAATGTTCCCTCTTCTTCAGATTTTGCCCCCATTTTATTTAAAAGTACAATAGTTGCAATCGCAATTAGCAGTGGAACAAATAAATTCATTAAATACGTTGTAATTATTCCCTCAAGGGTAAACACATTTTCCCAATCTGAAATACCTAAAATATTTAACATTGTATCGTTTTCAGCAAGACTACTTAAACCATCTCTTTTTGTATAAATCAGGTTCTCAAAACTTTGATTAGAGAATGCAAGTGGAACTATTGTAAAGTAAATTGCCGGAGCTAATATCCAAGTCATAATTAACTTTTTAGGTACTTTAATAAAATAATTTAAATAACTAATCATTTTTTACATTCCTATCATAAAATTTGAAAAATGCATCTTCAATGCTGATATTTTGCATTTTTGAGTTTTCTACAAAAGTTGTAAGTTGTTCATCATAGATTTTCGAACCATTTTTTAATACTGCCATTGAAGTTGTTATTTTTTCAATCTCAGAAATTATATGAGAGGATAACAAAATTGAAACGCCTTCATTCGAAAATTCTGAAATTACCTCAAAAAAAGTTCTTTGATGAAAAGGGTCTAATCCTGAAGTTGGTTCATCTAAAACTAAAGCTTTTGGTTTATGGAGTAGTGATAATATTAAGGCAGTTTTTTGGCGATTACCTTTAGATTGTTCTTTTATTTGTTGAGTTATATCAAGTTCAAATCTATCACTAAGTTCAATTGCATAATCAATAGTGGAACTTCTCATTTTTGAGCTTAATTTAAATAATTCTTTGGAGGAAATATTTTGTGGTAACTGTGGATCGCCTGGCAAATACCCAATGATTGCTTTTGCTTCTGCTGAATTATGTAGTGTATTAATTCCATTTACAGTCATATTGCCACTAGTAGGCAGTAAAAATCCCATGAAGCTTCTCATGATAGTAGATTTACCAGAACCATTTGGACCAAGTAATCCTTTAACCTCACCAGATTTGATTGTGAGATTTATATCACTGACCCCTTTACCATTTTTGTAAAGCATTGTTAGGTCTTTAATTTCAATCATATTTTTAATATAATTAATCTATTCTTTATTTTCTTTTCTTTGCTTACTTCTTAACCATGTTAGTAGTAAAGCTGGTACAAGGAAATATAGTAATTCGTCCCATCCACCTTGATGCTGAAACGTGGGTGGTGGAATATATTTAATTAACATTAAATATAATTTTCTACGACCCAGCGAGTTAGATTTATCAGTACATTTGGAAGAATACCTAGTAACAAAGTTACTACTGCAAGTAAACCAACTGAAACTTTGTCTGAAGTCGAAATATCAATTTTTGATAAAGGATTTTCATTTTTTTCAATTGATGCAATCCAAATTGGTCTTAAGTAAAAATAAAATCCAACAACAGTAGATAGCATCAAAACAACAACAAGTAAATATTTTTCATATGACCATAAATTAGTTATGAGTATGAATTTTGATACAAAACCACTTGTTAATGGCATTCCAGCTAAACCAAACATAAAAATAGAAAAACTAATAGTTAGAAATTTATTATTCAAAAACAATCCAGATAGTTCACCTATTTCAAAATTTGAGGTAAGTTGCCCTTTAATAATTGAAAATATAGAAAATATTCCAAGAAGCTGAACAATATATGAAAACAAATAAAATAAAGACGCGCTTATTCCAAACACACCTGAAACCATTCCAGATAAAATAAAACCTGATTGAATAACTCCACTATAAGCAATAAGACGTTTTAAATCCGTTTGGTTAGTAGCAAATAATGCACCTAATAATGCTGATAAAAGTACAACGATAGTAAAAAATAATTCGAACTTATCTAGAATAAAACGAATTGAAATAGCTGAAATTCGAGCTAACACTATAAAAGATGCCGCCTTAGCAGTAGTTGCCATATAACCCACAAAACCTGTTGGTGAACCTTGATAAACATCTGGTGCCCAAGCTTGAAATGGCGCTGCAGCTACTTTGAACAGTAATCCGACAATTATAAAAATCATTCCAATTAAAGTTGTTAAAGGTACATTTTGTGCGCCAATAAAATTTATTGCAATACTTGTTTCATATACACCACTAATTGAAAGCGATACATACAATAGTGCAACACCATAGATTAATACGCATGAAGCTAGTGAACCTAATAGAAAATACTTTAATGAAGCTTCATTGCTTAATTTGTCTCCTCGATTTAGTCCAGCAAGTGCATAAAGGCTTATTGATCCAATCTCCAATCCAATAAAAAGCATTATAAAATTTTCGGAATCGATCATAAGCAAAAATCCAGAAGCAGACATTAAAATAAGAATTATTGCCTCTGTGGTTTTACCTTCAAGGCTTGCAGATGTCTTCCAAAATGAATTAAATGTGAACAATAAAATTAAGCCAATTAAGACATTTCCAAATAATGAGAACTCATCTAATAATATTTTTTCAGAAAAATATGATGAAACTCCGTCTGTTAAATACAAACCAAATTTAAGAAATATAAAAAAGTTTGTTAACAAAATCCCTAAAAAAGTAATTAATTTTTTCAAAACATCTGATGATGGAATAGTGATTGTAAAAAAAAGTAAAATTAGCGCAGTTAATACTAAAACAACTGTTGGAGATATCACTATAAAATTAAAACCTATTATTTCAGATATAGATATCATTTACCACCCACAAAATAAAATATTAACTCACTTAAATATTCTGACTCCTCAGAAACTAAATTTTCTAATTTACCAGGAAATATTCCAATTAATAACATAAGAATTAGCAGAGGCATTACAGAAATAATTTCCCTGTAGTTTAAATCTAATAAAGTGTTATTTTCTTCATTTACTATAGTTCCAGTAAACATTCTTTGGTAAGCCCAAAGCATATAAATAGCAGCAAGAACTACGCCAAATGCAGAAATGATAGATAAAACTTTAAAAGCTTCAAAGCTGCCCATTAAAATTTTAAATTCACCTACGAAACCATTAAGTCCAGGTAAACCTATTGAAGCAAATGAAGTAAAAAGGAATATCCCTGCATAAAGTGGCATTCTTAACTTTAAACCACCAAAGTCACTTATTTTTCTTGTATGTCTTCTGTCATATATAAAACCAACAAGCATAAATAATGCGCCAGAAGTAATCCCATGGTTAACCATTTGAATTATTGCACCTTCAATACTTAAATATGCACCAGCTGAAATACCAAGCATTACAAATCCCATATGACTAACTGAAGAATATGCAATTAGTTTCTTAATATCTATTTGTGCAATAGCTACAATAGCTCCATAAATAATTCCCACTACAGACAAACAAGCTATTAAAAATCTAAACTGTATAAATCCTTCGGTAAAGAAGGGTATTGACACACGAAGTATTCCGTATGCTCCAACTTTTAACAAAACTCCAGCAAGTAAGATACTTCCCGCTGTTGGAGCTTCAACGTGAGCATCTGGTAACCAAGTATGTAGTGGGAATAATGGTACTTTTATTAAAAATCCTATAGTGAATAATGCAAAAAGAACTTTCGATTGTGATGAACTAAAACTTAATTGGGATAAGGTATTGTAATCCAAAGCTAGTCTGCCATTAACTGAATAACTTAATAGGCCTGTGTAAATAGTTCCTATAAATATAAAAATAGAACCGAATACTGTATAAATTATAAATTTTATAGTTGCATAGCGTCTATTTTCACCTCCCCATATACCCATAAGAAAGTACATAGGAATTAATATTGCTTCAAAAAAAATAAAAAGAGAAACTAAGTCTCCACTAATGAAAACTCCATTAATTGCAAAATGGAGAGTTAAAATTGATCCAATAAATCCTTTACTCTGAGAATGACTATCAGAGACAGAAAGTATTGAAACGGTGACTAGTAATGCACTTAATACAAGTAGTAAAATTGACATTCCAGACAATCCAAAATTTAAATCTAATCCATAAAGACTGATCCATTCAAATGAAGCGTAAGTTTTAAAATTACCTGTAAGTTTTGAATCAAAAAGTAAATAGACAGCTTGTGTTAGTGAAATTAAAGTAAACAAAATACTTACAGGTCTGAAAAGTTCAACTCTATTTTTTGGAATAATGAAAATAAAGAATGATCCAAAAAGTGGAACTAATAACAATGAAAAGATTACAGCATTCATTAATTACCTACCAAAGGTGTAACAATAAACACTGCTACTAAAATAATTAAGAAAAATCCGAAGTATAAAACATAATTTCTCACTAAACCTGTCTGTGATGAAGAGGTTATTTTTGCAGATTTACTAAATGAATTAGCAACAAGATTCACTGTTCCATCAATTAAAATACTATCAATTATTACAGCTACCCTTTTTGAAAACAGCTTAGCTCCAGCAACAAAAATAACATTTCCAATTTTATTTAGATATAGAACATTAAATGATGCTTCTTTGATGAATTTTATCAGTTTTTTGAATCCGTCATTATTGAATAACTTACTCTGCAAAATATTTTGACTGAAAATTAAATAAGCTAAGAATAAACCAGCAAAACCTGCTCCAATAGAAATCAAAGCAAGAACAACTAATGTTAATCCTTCAGGTAGATGAGTTATCTCAACTTCTTCTAATGTAATGTGTAAAAGCTTTTCTACGCCATGAAAGAAAGGTGTATTTACAAATCCAATAAAAATTGAAAATATTCCAAGAACAACTAAAGGAACTTTCATGTTTCTTGGTGCATCATGAATATCTTCAATAGTTTTACTTGGCTCAGAATTAAATATCAATAACCAGTGTCTACCCATATAAAATGCTGTTAAAACGGCAGCAAATAATGTAAGTGCCCAAAAGCCTAAATATATTCCACCTTTAGAGAATATCGATGCAAGTATTTCATCTTTAGACCAAAAACCAGCTAAAGGTGGTATACCTGAAATGGCTAGTGTTCCTATACCCATCATTCCTGCAGTTAGAGGCATTTTCTTTCTTAAGCCTCCCATATTTCTAATATCTTGTTCATGATGAAGTGCTTCAATTACCGCACCAGCTCCAAGGAACAACAAAGCTTTAAAGAAAGCATGGGTAAGTAAATGGAATACTGCTGCTACATATGCGCCAACACCGATAGCAATAAACATAAAGCCTAGTTGGGAAATAGTTGAATAAGCTAATACTTTTTTAATATCATATTGATTAATTGCTGAAAAAGCAGATATTAAAGCTGTTAACAAACCAATAACTAAAACAACGAAACTTGTGGTTTCGGAATATTGTAATAGAGGTGATATTCTCACGAGCATAAATACACCAGCTGTAACCATTGTTGCAGCATGAATTAATGCACTAGCAGGAGTTGGTCCTTCCATCGCATCTGGTAACCAACTAAATAAAGGAAACTGTGCTGATTTACCAAATGCTCCCAGAATCAAAAAAAGGGTAATAACTGTAATAGTGTTTACTGGTATTTCGTTAGCTCTATGCAACACCTCCTGAAAATCAAAGCTCTTAAAAGTATTTAAGATAAACATGAGACCAACTAAAAAACCAAAATCTCCAATTCTGTTTAATATAAAGGCTTTATTTCCAGCTTTTGAAGCAGATGTCTTACTTGACCAGAATGAGATTAACAAGTAAGAACTTAAACCTACCAGCTCCCAACCTAGAAACATAATTAAAAAATTTGATGACATAACAAGAACTAACATTGAAAAAACGAAAAAATTAAAATAAACAAAATATTTCCTATAATTTTCATCTTTACTCATATAAGAAGTTGAAAATTGTTGGATGAAAATCGATAAACCACTAACTAATAAAAGCATTAGTGCGGATAAGCCATCAAGTGTAAAACTAAAATCTATCTTTGGTGATTCTGTCCACTGGTAAAGCACGACCGAGTATGATTCAAATTTTTCAATTGTAAAAGTTATAAAAATGAAACTTGTAATTAAAAATGATATGACACTACTTGATAAAGTAAAAATATTTACAATTGATTCTTTAATTAAATTTCTTTGAGTAAATAGAAAAATTGCTGTCACCAGAGGAAGGAATACCGGTACTAAAACTAAATTTTCCATTTAACCTCTAGATAAATTTAAAACATCAACTGATGCTGATGACTGTTTCCTGAAAATTGAAACTATAATTGCTAATCCAACTACAACTTCTGCAGCGGCTACAACAAGTACGAAAAATACAGCAACTTGACCATCAATAGTTCCAAAATGTTTGGAAGCAGCAATAAAAGTTAAATTTACAGCATTAAGCATTAATTCGATGCACATAAACATAATTAAGGCATTTCTTCTAATCATCATGCCAAAAAAACCTATTGAAAAAAGTACAGCTGCAAGGCTTAGATACCAATCTGTTGTTACTTCAAACATGCTGCTTCCTTTTTTTTGTATCATACGCTAGAGCAATCGCTGCTGTTGTTGCGACAATTAATAAAATTGAGATGATTTCAAATGGTAATATCCAAGCAGTAAAAAGAGTTCCAGCAATTAATTGCGGGGTTCCTTCTATATCAAATTGAACAGCTTCAAACCACAAATCCCAAGTAAAGTTTGAATTTATAGCAACATAGGTAAGTAAGGAAATTAAAACTAGTAACACACCTGAAACTAAAAGTGTTTGACCTTTTATTGATTCTTTAGATTGTTCCTTTTTGTCTACTCCTATCATCATAATTACAAATAAAAAAAGTGTCATTACTGCTCCTGCGTATACAAGCATCTGAACCATTGCAACGAAAGTTGCATTTAAAGTTATATAAATTATTGCAAGGGAAATCAAAGTCAAAACCAAGCCCATAGCATTATGTACAGGATTTTGAGCAAAAATTACTATTAATGCTCCAATCAAGACAAGAGAAGCTGGTACAAGAAAGAGCAAAAATTCAACCATTTATTCCTCTTCTAAATGCTGGCCCTTTTCGGGTTCTTTTTTACCATAACCTAAAGATCCAGACCAATTAATTACATTTTGGTAATTTGGATTACCATTAGATGAAGTTGCCCTCATCCAGCCATCAAAGTTTTGAAGATCTTTTTCGTTTGTTAAATTAGTTTTCTCCTCATGTGACCTAGGCTTACCCGAATCGTCTACCACTAATACTGATTTATCAAAAATAGCATCAGCCCTATTTGTTACACTCATTTCAAATAGAGAACTCATGGTTATTGCTTCTGTAGGACATGCTTCAACACAAAGTGCGCAATATATACAACGCAACATATTTATCTCATAGATAAATCCATATCTCTCTCCAGGGCTTACTGGATTATCTTCAGGGTTTTCTTCTCCTCTTACATATATACATTGTGCTGGACAGACTCCTGCACATAGTTCGCAACCTATGCATTTTTCCATTCCATCTTCATAACGATTTAAAACATGTCTGCCATGAAACCTTTGAGGTTTTTCTCTAAATTGTTTTGGATATTTATCTGTAACAGATTTTTTAAATAATTCTTTAAAAGTAACCTTAAGACCCTTAAACAAGCCAAAATTTTCACTCATAATTTATCTCCATGGCAAACCAAATTCTCTTAAACCTAAAACAATTGCAGAAAGAATTAACCAAACTAAAGAAGCAGGAATTAATCTCTTCCATCCTAGTTCCATAAGTTGATCGTATCTTAACCTGGGCAAAGTTGCTCTAATCCAAACAAAAATAAATAATAATAGAAATGTTTTAATTCCTAGCCAAATAATTGGCATAATCGCAGAGATAAAAGGTGGTAGTATGTTTTCAAAAGTAGGTCCAAGCCAACCTCCAAGAAAAAATGTTGCAGTGATTGCACACATGTTAAACATATTTATGTATTCAGCTAAAAAAAACATTGCAAATCTAAACCCGGAATATTCAGTATGAAATCCTCCTACCAACTCTTGTTCTGCCTCTACAAGGTCAAATGGTGCCCTATTAACTTCAGCTACAGCAGCAATAAAGAATATAACAAAAGCTACAAATTGAGGAAATATATTCCATTTTGGAATAAAAGAAACAATATTATTTAAAAAAGGAATTGCACTTGATAAATTTCCAGATTGACTCTGCACAATATCCACTAAAGAAAGTGAACCAGAATACAAAATTACAGGAACTAGTGATAGGCCCATAGCTGCTTCATAGGAAATCATTTGAGCTGAAGCTCTTACTCCACCAAGTAATGGATACTTGGAACCAGATGACCAGCCTGCTAGAACAACACTGTAAACAGCAATTGATGAAAGAGCCAAAAAGTAAAGCACACCAACATTTAAATCTGCACCCACAAGCTCAAGCTCAAATTGAGTACTATTAAAAAGAAAATTAATTTTTGGACCCAATGGAATTACCATAAAAATTAAAAAAGATGGAACTAGTGAAATAATTGGTGCTAAAAGGTACATCGCTCTATCTGCTTTAAAAGGAAGAATCTGTTCCTTCAATAAAAGTTTTATTGCATCAGCGACAGTTTGAAGTAGTCCAAATGGACCAGCTCTATCTGGACCAACTCTTGATTGCATCCCTGCAACTAATTTCCTTTCAAACCAGATTAAAAATATTGTATTAGTTAATAAAACTCCTAAAACGATAGAAGATTTAATTAACGCAAGAATTAATTCATTGGACACTAAGAATTTCCTCATTACTAATATTTGAAATATTAATTTTTTCTGCAAAATTATATTTAACAAAATTTCTTCTATTAATTGGAAAATAGATTAAACCATCTGGAATATTTTCATTAATTATCAACTCAGATGATAGTTTTAAACCATTCTGTTCTATGTAACATTTTCCAGCTTCTAAATCTAAAGTTTTTATTGTAGATAAGTTAGCTTGTATATATTTTTTTGATCCAAGAATTGATATTGATTGAGAATTTCTTTGAGTAACTGAATCGCCGTAAAGTTTTCTTCCAACATAATAGAGAGATTTATCTTCAATAAAAAAAGTGCAATTTATATTAACTTCCTTACCAGAAATTATTCCATCAAAATTACTTGGTTTGTCTAACTCGTCAAAAGTAATTTTATTGACTTGATTAAAGTTATTTTCTGCAACTTTTGTATTCAATTCATGAACTGATAAAAAATCAGTGCTTTTTCCAAGACTACTGAGTAAATTAGATAGAAATTCATTTTCACTTAGTGCTTTTCCTGGAGAAGGAGTAATTTTATTAATTTTTGAAGATCTAAATTCAATGTTAGTAAAAGTACCTTCTTTTTCAGAAACTGTTGAATTCATTGGAACAACATAATTAGCTAGTTCATTTGTTTGATGTATAAACAAATCTAATGAAACTATACAATTAATTTTTTCAAGAATACTAGTAATTTTATTTGTTAAAACAGATGATCCAATTGGATCAGCACCAACTATAAATAGAACTTCGGGTAAGTCTTCTTCAAAATCTTTACAAAGATCAGGCAAACCTTTGACACTATCTAAATTTTGAAAAGCTCCAAATGAATTTCCTTTAGAAAATGAATTTAAAAGGCTTAAGTTTGAATTTTCATTTAGAAAACTAACTAATTGGTCCAAAGATTTCTTGTTTTGATAGGGAGAAGACTTTCCAATAATTGCAGTAACATTTTTTCCAATTACAGCATCTTTAAGATTTTTTAGATTTTCTGGTTGGACTTTTAATTCGAAATTCTCATCAATAATATCACTCGAATAAAAATCTGAAGCTATATCTTTTAAAGTTGAGTTATTGTGTCCAAGAATAATTAACTTTGTTCCATTTTTGACAGCCTGTCTAACCCTTAGGTACAATATCGGTAAATTTTCCTTAATATCTTCAGACCAAATAACGATTGTGTCAGCTGTATCAAGATTGTTAAAAGTAGCCAATGAAATATTCTTTTCGAAATATCCATTAAAAAGATAGTCATCGGAAAGATAAAAATCTGACTTACTTTTAGAAATAAGAGCTGAAAATTCATTAAACGCAGCATACTCTTCATTAGTTAAATTTGTACCCAATAGAAACTTGACTTTGTTTTCGTTATTCAAAATTTTATTTTTTAACTTATTAATTAAATCTTTGTTTGAAATAATTTCAAATTTTTCATTAACCTTCTCAAGACTTTCCTTTAGTCGAGATTGGTTATTTAAAAATTCAAAATTATATCTTCCTTTATCGCATAACCATCCTTGATTTACTGAATCATTATCAACACCAAGTATTCTGAGCATTTTATTTTGAGAAGCATTAAGTTCAACAGTACAACCAACTGTACAACCATTACAAGTAGATGTAGTTGCTTTAAGATCCCATGGTCTTGCTTTAAATCTATAAGAAGTAGAAGTAAGTGCACCTACCGGACAGATTTGAACAGTATTTCCAGAAAAATAAGACCTGAATGGTTCGTTAGGAAATGTATTTACTTCAGTTTTATTACCTCTTTGAACAAATTCAATTAGAGGGTCCCCCGAAATTTCATCAGAAAATCTTGTACACCTAGCACATAAAATACATCTTTCTCTGTCTAGTAAAATGATTTCAGAGATAGAAATTGGTTTTTCAAAATGTCTTTTTTCTTCGACAAATCTACTTTCCCCAGGACCATAAGAAACAGTCTGATCTTGAAGAGGACATTCTCCAGCTTTATCACAAATTGGACAATCAAGAGGGTGATTAATTAGGAGAAATTCAAGAACGCCTTCTTGAGCTTTTTTCACAACTTCAGATTCTGTGTCTACAACAAGATTAGGAGTTACTTTTGTAGTACATGAAGGAACTAAAGCTTTACCTCTTGGTGTATCTACTTCAACTAGACACATTCTGCACATGCCAACTGGATCTAGTCTTTTATGCCAACAAAATCTTGGAATATGTATTCCCGAATCTTCACAAGCTTCAATTAATAACTTATTATTATCTGCCTGAATCTCAATACCGTTAACGTTAATTTTTACCATTTCATTCATAAAAGAACCTTTGTTGGAATCATATTTTCAACTTCATCTCTAAAATTTTTCATTAAAGAGGTAATTGGAGAAACCGCAGATGGCCCAAGAGGACATATAGTTGTCATTTTTGGTGGCCATGAAAGACCCGGTGAAATATTATCACATACATCTAACAAAAGTTCTAAATCAGAAGATCTTCCTCTTCCTGAAGCAACTCTGTCTAAAATCATTTCCAGCCATGTAGTTCCTTCCCTACATGGAGTGCACTGTCCGCAGGACTCATGAGCAAAAAAGCTGACTATACTTTTAGCTGCATTTACTAGATTTGTATCTTCATCCATCATTACTACTGCTCCTGAACCTAACATAGAATTATTTTTTGCAACATCGTCAATCGTCATTTTTATCTCAAGTTGTTCTCCGGTTAACCAAGGTGCTGAAGCACCACCTGGAATAAAAGCTTTAATTTTCTTATTATTTCTTACACCTTCACCTAATGTTTCTACAAATTCTCCAAAACTACTTCCCATTTCAATTTCGTAATTTCCAGGTTTGTTTATATGCCCAGATAGACTAAAAATACGTGTACCTGTTGAACCTTCTACACCTAGTTTGTTATATTCGGCACCAGTGTTTTCGACTATCCAGGGAACTGAAGATATAGTTTCGACATTATTTACTAGTGTTGGTTTCATGTAAAGTCCTTTAACAGCTGGATAAAAAGGTGGTTTTAACCTAGGTTCACCCCTCCGACCTTCTAATGAATTTAAAAGAGCAGTTTCTTCACCACAAATATATGCACCAGCTCCTAAATGAACAACAATATCTAAATTCATATTTGTTCCGAATATTTTCTTTCCAAGATAACCTTTGGAGTAAGCTTGCTCAACTGCATTTTGAACTCTTCTTGCGGGCTTAGCATATTCACCTCTAATATATATGAATGCCTTATCAATATTTGCAGCAAAACATGTTATTATCATTCCCTCAATTAATTGATGGGGGTCTCTTTCTAATAAAATTCGGTCTTTAAAAGTTCCTGGCTCTGATTCGTCAGCATTTATTACTAAATATTTTTCTTTATCTTCAACTAACATTCCCCATTTAGTGCCTGTAGGAAATCCTGCACCACCTCTTCCTTTTATGTTGGAGTCCTGAATTTCTTTTAAAACTTCTTCCGGTGAACTTTTGGATAATGTTTTTTTTGCAACTTTGTACCCATTTGACTTTTCATAAATATCAATCAAATGACTATCTGATGGGAAGTCTCTCATTCTTTTTGTAAGCAAAACTGTCTCTTTCACTTTGACTCACCTACTGTATTAAAGTTTTGAAAACCAGGAACTGAGGCAATAGTTCCAGAATTGTCTTTAATTCCCCACTCAAAAGACCTTGTTCCACCAAATTTTTCTTGTAATATGTCAGCAACAATAACTTTTGGTTGATTTTCCTTAAGCCAATTAAAAAGACTTTCTGTACTCTCTGGGGTCATACCTTCAACCGTTTCATAGTTAATTTGAATTGCTGGAGCACCACCACATGCCCCAATACATTCAACTTTTTCAAATGTAAATATTCCCTCTTCGTCAGTTTCATTATTATTTAATCCTGTAATTTCCTGTACTTTTTTAATTACATCGGAAGAATTGCTAATTTCACATGAAATAGACTTACAAACACTAATTAAATATTTCCCTGTTGGTTCCTGCTTATACATTGAATAAAATGTAGAAACTGACTTCACCTGAACTTCAGTTATTCCTATTAGCTCACTAATGACCTCAATAGAATCATCGGAAATGTATCCATCTTTACTTTGAGCTAAATGCAGAAGTGGTCCTAAAGCAGACCTTTTTTGCGGATATTGCTTAATAATTTTATTCGCTTGATTTATTAGTTTTTTATCCCAACTCACCTATCAACGTCTCCAATTACTGGATCCAATGAAGCAATTGCAGCAACTGCGTCAGCTATTGGACTATCTGTCATAATTATTGGCAAACCTTGTAAATTACAAAACGATGGTCCTCTAACATGCATTCTATATGGTTTTGCAGTTCCATCAGATACTATATAGCATCCTAATTCACCTCTTGGAGATTCTATTGCAACATAGGCATCACCTTCTGGTACCTTGAAACCTTCTGTGTATATCTTAAAATGATGAATTAATGCTTCCATTGATTCATCTAACCGTTTCCTTGGTGGCGGAGTAATTTTCTTATCTTGAATTTTATATGGACCTTTTGGCATTTGATACATTACCTGTTCAACAATTTTTAAGCTTTCAAATATTTCTAATACTTTTATTCTCCATCTAGCAAATACATCACCCTCACTTAAAACAGGTACATCAAAATTAAATTTTTCAATTCCAGAGTATGGTTGAGACTTTCTCAAATCCCAATCGAATCCACTTGCACGTAAACTTGGACCCGTTATCCCATAAGCAAAGCATTCTTCTGTTGTTAATATTCCAACATTTTGTAATCTACCTTTCCAAATGGGGTTGTCTAAAAGCATATCATCGTAGTCTTTTAATTTTTCGGGTATTAATTGAATAATATCTTCAATATCCTTCTGCCAACCATCAGGTAAATCAGCAGCTACACCCCCCGGACGAATATAATTATGGTTCATTCTTAAACCTGTTGTTTTTTCAAAAAAGTTTAATATATGCTCTCTTTCTCTAAACCCAAAAATCATCATAGAGAGTGCTCCAATATCCATACCTCCAGTTGCTAGTGCAACTAAATGTGATGAAATTCTATTTAATTCTGTCATAAGAATTCTTATTGCTTTGGCTCTATCTGGTACCTCAATACCTATCAATTTTTCAGTAGTTAGAGAAAAAACAAGTTCATTAAATAAGGGGGATAAATAATCCATTCTTGTTGTGTTTGTTGGACCTTGAAAATAATTCAGTTCTTCACCAGTTTTTTCCATACCAGTATGAAGATACCCAATAACTGGCTTAACTCTTCTAACAATCTCACCTTCCAACTCGGCTTGTAATCTTAAAACTCCATGAGTTGAAGGATGTTGTGGGCCCATATTAATTATCATTCTTTCATCATCAGAAGAGTCTTCATCAACAACAAAATCATCAATAATCTCTGTACCTGTTTGAATTTTTACTTTTTTTTCATCTTCTACTTCAAGCATTTTTTGTGAACCTTCATCAGTTGATGAAATACTCCATCCGCCTTCTTCGGAGTTTGTAGCCCAAAACTCAAATTTCTTTTTTAAAGCTTTTAAGTTATATCTATTAATTTTTTTACTTTTCAACTAATCAACCTTTGGTGCATTTTTAAACTGAACAGGAATTCTTCCTGATCCGTAGTTTTTTCTTAAAGGATGTCCAATCCAGTCATCTGGCATTAGTATTCTGGTCATGTCTGGATGATTTTCAAACTCAATACCAAACATATCAAATACTTCTCTTTCGTAAAAATTAGCTCCCGGATAAAGATCAGTTATGGTCGGAATGGATAAATTTTCATCATTTATTATTACTTTTACTGTTTTTCTTAAATTTTTTGAAACTGATAAAAATTGAACTACTAATTCAAAACGCGGTTCTCTTTTTCTAAACCAATCGACCGCTGTTAAGTCGACCATCATTTGAAATCCATCTTTTTTAATATTTGTAATTGTTTCTTTATAGTCTTCAGAACTAATAGTGATTACTTCTGTGTTCATCTGTTAATTTCACCGTCCATAATTTTTTGATGTAATGTTAAAATTCCATGCATAAGAGATTGTGGACCAGGGGGACATCCAGGTACATATATGTCGACTGGAACTATATGATCAACACCTTGGACTAAAGCATAATTGTTAAACATCCCTCCCGTTGAGGAGCAAGCTCCCATTGCTATAACCCACTTAGGGTCTGCCATTTGATCATACACTTGTCTTAATACTGGAGCCATTTTCTGTGAAACTCTGCCAGCAACAATCATTAAATCAGCTTGTCGCGGTGATGCTCTAAAAACTTCCATTCCATATCTAGCTAAATCATACTTAGCACTACCTGCTGCCATCATTTCAATTGCACAGCATGCCAAACCAAAAGTAACTGGCCACATAGATTGAGTTCTTGACCAACGGACTGCTTTATCGATAGTTGTAGTAAGGATATTGTCTGGAGTAAACATTAAGCAACTTCCTTAAAAACATTTTTTTCAAAATATCTTTCACGGCGAGGTAAATTCCAATCTAAAACACCTTTTTTCCAAACATAATAAAGAGTTTCTAAAACAAAAAAAGTAAATATAGAGATGGCCAAAATGCCATACCACCCAAGATTATTAAAACTTGTTGCCCAAGCAAACAAGAATATTATTTCAATGTCAAATACAATATACAACATTGCAACCATATAAAACTTTACTGGAAACCTTTGAGAAGTCTCTGTCTCAGGAAAAATTCCACATTCATAAGGAGCTAATTTTTCTGCAGTGGCATTTTTAGGAGATAGCAAATATGAAACACCAAGAGAGGCAAGGGCAAAACCCAAAGCTACTATCAACATTATCAAAATTGGAAGCCAGCTTAGCAACTTCTATCCTCCCTTTATTTGTGAAATTTTTCACAAAGTATATTTATATTTTACTACTTTTATTTTGTTAAATTAATGAGGCTATTAGTTTTTTGCCATTATTTTTAATATTTTTTGGGGGATTATAAATTTTATAACTAATTTTGATACCTCTGAAAGAGTTAAGTGAGCTTCATCAAACAAAAGCTCTACTACAAAATCGATAGTGTCCTGATCATTTGAGGCTACATTTAAAAGTCTCTTTGTCATGAAAGGTATTTGTAAAATTAATCTAGCTAATGTACAACTTAAAAAATGTTTATTAAATCTTTTATTAAATTCTCTGTAGTAGTTTGATATGCCTTGATTAATATTTTCAGAATTTATCTTATCGAATGTATTTTGAGCAAGTAAATAACCAGCCTCCATACCATAGAAGATTCCCTCCCCACTCATTGGGTTAATCATTGAACTAGCATCCCCAATAAGCGCGATTCGATTTGGCTTAGAGACTTTTGGTCTAAAAGAAGCAAATGGTAATAAATACGATTTCTTTAACCTTACATTTTCAACAATTACACCTCTTTTTTCAAGTTGTCCGACAAAATTATTTAATAGAGAATCTAAATCTAAATTGTCTTTTTTAAAAATGTTCAGAGGAACACCAATTCCAATGTTTAACATGTTATCCCTACTAGGAAATGCCCATGCGTATCCTTTTTCAGCTGAAACATTTATTTCAAACATCAAAGTTCTTTCCTTAAAAATATCTAAATAGTTTGGGCTATCAATATAAGCTCGTATTGCAATAGCTTTATGTTTATCAGTATTGCTTTTAAGTTTCATATTTTTTCTTACTCTAGAATTAGCCCCATCGGCACCAATTAATAATTTGGTTTTTACAGAAAGTTGTTTTTCTTCAGTTTTAAAATTCACAACAACAAAATCATTTTCTATTTCAAAATTCATAAAACTATAATTTTCAAATACATCAACTTGAAGGTTTTTTGCTTTATCTAGTATTCGATTGTCTAATTCATATCTTGGTATTACATATACAACTGAATCTGCTTTGTTTTTTACTTGAGGTATATAATTTTGTATTCCAACATTATCTGGTCCAAATAATGTTGTTGAGACAACTTGTGGTTCATTTTCTAAAATATCAGCATTACCGAATCTTTTTAGAGCATTAATAACACCTGGCCCAATAGCATCTCCACAAGATTTATCTCTGGGAAATTTAGCTTTATCGAAAATAGCAATTTTTAAACTTGGATTTAGATTTTTATATGAAATTGCTGCATTTGAACCAGCTGGACCGCCTCCAACAATTATTACATCATAATTTTCAAATTTATGAACCATGATATTTAACATACATGTAAAAAGTAATAATAAGAAACCATATAGCTGGGTTATAAATTATTTCATTTCGATTACTTGTAATTTAGATAGCTTATTAGATTGTGCATTAGTGAAAGAAAATAAAAAAATACCACCAGCAACAGTAAAAAGATTGCCTTTATATTTGCAGTGTTTAGACCAATTAAACAAAGATGCAATTGGAGTGTCATCAAAAACTTTAGCTGATTTAGCTAAAGTTAATGATGCTCAAGTTAGAAGAGATTTATCTTATCTAGGTACATTGGGTACAAGAGGTGTTGGTTATGATATACAAACTCTCAGAAATCAAATTCAACTTGAATTAGGTTTAGTAGAAGGCTGGAGTGCCGTAATCGTGGGTGTTGGAAATCTTGGTTCTGCTTTAGCTCATTATGGTGGATTTAGAGATAAAGGCTTTGGTATTGTTGGACTTTTTGATTCTGATAATAAAAAAATAAATAATCAAGTAGCTGGTCTAGTAGTTAAGCCTCTTTCCTCATTGGAAGAGTATTGCAAAAAATATAATGTGGCAATTGGAATTATTGCAACTCCAAGCAGGTTTGCTCAAGATGTTGCAGATCATCTAATATCATGCGGCGTTAGGTCAATTTTAAACTTTGCTCCAGTTTTGTTAAAGAACTCTCCTGAAGTACAAATCAGATCTGTAGATCTTTCACAAGAATTACAGATTCTAAGTTATTACCTAGACAGGCCAGTGTTAAAAGCTGTAGAGTAAGATTTTCTTTGAAAATAGTATCCTAGAGTAGCCCTACTAACCAAACTTAAATCTAATGCAATCCATAAAGTTATTAGCTTATCGTTTCTAACTAAAAGTAATGTACATAAGATGAAACCTACAAAAGATGAAAAAATAGTTATTAAAGCAAAATTTTTTGTTTGATCGAGTCCAAGTAAAACACCGTCCCACAAAAATGCGAAACTTCCAATTAATAAACTAAATGAAAATAAAAATCTTATATCAATAGTTATATATTCTATTAAATTATTTTTATCAAAGATTCCGACCATCTGTTTTAAAAATAAAAAACTTGAAATAAACAAACTTATTGAAATTTTCATTGTTAACTTAATTAGCTCTTTCTGTAACTCTGAATTTTGGTAACTAACCTTTTTTGAAATTAGTTCTGCAACTAAAGCTTGTGATGCAATAGCAATTGCATCAACAAAAATATATCCAAATGACCAGAACTGTAATAATAAATGCTGTAATGCTATTTCTTGCATTGACATTAGAGATGCTTTATTTCTTAAAAATGCCATAAATAATGTTAAAAAAAGTGATCTTACCAGTATCAAAACTCCAATTTGGAAAAATTTCTTTTTTAGAAACTTTTTTTCAATTAGCTCATTTGTTTTTTCAAGTTTTTTTTGATATTTGTTTAATTGAAAACTTGAAAATATCGCAGCAAAAATAAATGATACAGTTGATGCAAAACCAATACCTGCAACTCCAAAATTAAAAATTATTCCAAATAAAAAACTAAAAATTATGTTTAGTACCGAAACAATTAAAGCGCTATAAAAAGTTACATTCGGTACTTTCAATCCCCTTAAAACTGCTGTCGAATGCATATTCAATAAATAAAAAGGTATTCCTATACATCTAAAAATAAGATAACTTTTTGAAAGTGAAAAAATAGAATTTGAGGGATTAAATATAGAAATAATAAAATTACTAGAGTAAACAAGTACAAAAATTGAAGCGAAACCTAGTAAAACAGAAACATTTCTCCCAAATTTTATAAAATATTTTAAATTATTTATTTCACCCTTTGTTTTTAAATTAGAAACAAAGGGTGTTGTGCCGTAAGCAAGAAAAATAAAAATCCATACAAATACAAAATAAATTGTCTCTGAGATTCCTATTGCTGATAATGTTTGCAAACCTATTAAACTTGCAATTTTTGAATCTATCAACCCAACAATTGGTTCTAGTACTAACCATAAAAAAACTGGATATGAGTTGACCCAAATTTCCCGTTGAGTTTTATTCATTTAAAAAATCTTTAGATTTAAGAATCCCCCACTGCAGAATTGAATTTAAAGCATCTTCTCCAAGATCTTGGGGTGTCAAAATCACACTTGAGTTTAATTCTTGTTTCAAAAAAGAATTAATTATCTGGGTAGGTGTTTTGTTTTGTTTAGAGAATTCTTTTTCTAATTCCTTATTTAATTCGGACTTTAAATTGTTTAATTGCATTTCATTAAATTCAAATTTATTTTTTATAAGAAATGAATTTAATCCATTAGTGAGAGTATTTATAAATTGCTCCAAGTTAATACCAATCATGATGTAAATATTTGAACAATAATTAGCCCTAAAGGCCCCGAAACAACTCCAATTCCAACTCTTCTATATTCATTATCTAAAATTGTATTTCTGTGTGATTCGGAATTCATTAGACTTTCATGGCCAGATCTTACAGAAGAAGCAATTGCTAAGTTTTCGCCAACCGTTTTAAAAGGAAATCCTATTGATGCAACTCTATCACTAGCATTCTCACCATTTAAAGGGTTTTGATGGCAAAAGAAACCATTTGTATACATCTCAAAAGCATATTTTAAAGCAACTTCAGATAAATTTTGATTTAACTCTAATGCATCAACGTCTTGGTTTTCCCTTTCAAAAGCAATTAAATTGTAATATTCAATTTCAATATTTTTTTCTTCCTTTAAATTAGATAGTTTATAAATTGGCAACTCAAGGCAACCCTCATCATCAACAACAACTGTGGATTTTCCTGTTAATTCATTTATTCTTGAAACTACTTTTAGTAAATCTGTTCCTATTACAACTTCTAAGGTTTGCTGTGGAGCTCCTTCAGGGTTTGTATAAAATGAAACCAATTTTGAGTCATTTAACGAATTTTTAACAAAGTTAGGTAAAGGCAAAGCGCTACTTGAGGTAAAAATTAAAGTTAAAACTAGATTACTTACAAGTATTGAAACTAAAGATCCTAGTAGCTTACTTCCTAAGTCATTTTTTTTAATTCTATTTATTAATATGTTGTTTAAATAAGATGAGATAGTTAATGTTGATGCAAACACAATTACACCACCGAAGATTTCTGATATTTGTAGATTAGAATTTAACCAACTGCTTATGTAATTACCAAAAACTTCTGAGTATCTAAAACTTAATGCAACAGCTAAAAGAAGGGAAAAAAGATAATATAATTGAACAATTGCTCCCTTTTTCCATCCTTTAAATATAAAATATAAAATAAAAATATATAAAGTTATATCCAGATATTGTTGTTCTGAAAGAAATACTAAAATATTTTCTAAATTTTCCATAATTATTAATTTAATTTATAAAAATAATTCATTCTGCTATTGAAGAGTACTAAAAATACGCTATTGTTGAATAATAATTCCTACTAATTTAGTAGGAATTTTTAATTTCAGTAACTGAAAGGAAATTATATATGAAGAATCGCAAAGCTTTAGCTTTGATTGCGATTTTAGCTTTAGTAGCTGCAGCCTGTGGAAGCGCTGATGAAGTTGTAGAAGAAGAGGTTGTTGTAACAACTGAAGCTCCTGCAACAACGGAAGCACCTGCTGAAACAACTGCACCTTCAAGCGATCCTCTAGTTTTGGCATCTTTAATGCCTTTATCAGGAGATCTTGCTTCACTAGGACCTGGTATTGCACTAGGTGCTGCAATTGCTGTAGAGCAAATCAATGCTGCTGGCGGGATTAATGGTCAACCAGTCGTACTTATTGAAGGCGATAGTGGTTGTGATGGAGCTGTTGCTCTTACGAGTTTAAATGATGCAATTGCACAAGGTGCGCAAGGTGTTATGGGTGCTGCATGTAGTGGTACTTCCTTGGCTATCTTGGATACAGCAATTGCTGCTCAAGTTGTAATGGTTTCTCCATCAAATACAAGCCCTCAGTTCACAACAACTGATACAAAGGGTTTTTATGCAAGAACCGCTCCATCAGACTTACTACAAGGTGATGTATTAGCATCATTGTTAGTTGATGACGGAGTTCAAACAGTCTCTATTATTTCTAGAGCAGACTCATATGGTAGAGGTTTAGCTGAAGCTACTGCTGCTGCGTTTGAAGCAGCTGGTGGTACTGTTAAAACTATTGTTTACCATGCAACAGATGCATCAGAATTTACATCTGAAGTAACTGCTGTAGGTAAAGGTGCACCAGATGCAATTGTTGGAATACTTTTTCCAGAAACTGGTTGCGGTGTGCTACAACCTGCTTTTGAACAAGGATTACTTGATATTCCTTGGTACATGACTGATGGTGTTAAAGATGCTGGACTTGCATCATTATGTGGTCTTGGGACTGCTCTTGATGGATTTAAAGGTACCGCACCAGGATCTGCTGCAGGTGAAGCATTAGAAGCTTTTAAGGTTGCTTATGCTGCTGCAAGTGCAGATGGTTCAGATAACTTTATATTTGCACCTCAAGCATACGATGCTGTTATGTTAATGGCAATATCAGCTGCTGCTAATGGAGTAACTGGGCCAGAAATTGCTGCTGGATTAGCTGCTGCTTCATCAGGTGGTACAAAATGTATCGGTGTTGAATGTATAGCGCTAGCTGCTGCTGGTGAAGATGTTGACTATGTTGGTGCATCAGGCGAAATCGAATTAGATGAGAATGGTGACCCAACTGCTTCTACATATGATATTTGGACAACTGAGGGTGATAATAACCCTGTCTTAAGATCTGTAGACTTTGGTTCTTAACAAGAGCTAATTTAAAGTTAAAAAAAAGGGCCTGCTCAGCAGGCCTTTTTTTTATAACTTACCTAAATACAAATCTATAACTTTTGGATCAGACAATAATTCTTCACCTTTTCCATGATAAGCATTTCTTCCCTGGTCAAGGACATATCCCCTATTTGAAAATTTAAGAGCTCTTTTTGCATTTTGTTCAACTAATAGAATCGCAACTCCTGCTAAATTTATATTTTTTATAGTTTCAAATACATCATTTATAGCAACTGGTGACAATCCAGCTGAAGGTTCATCTAATAATAAAATTTTAGGAGAAGTTACAAGAGCTCTTGAGAGAGCTAATATTTGCCTTTGGCCTCCTGATAGGTTCCCGGCTTTGTCTTTTCTTCTTTCTTTCAACATCGGGAATTGGCTAAAAATCTCTGTAATTTTATTTTTTTTATTGTTAATTGACCATGAACCAATTTCTAAATTTTCCTCAATTGTTAAAGAAGGAAAAACATTTGCTACTTGTGGAACATACCCTACTCCTTCAATTGCAATTTTATGAGTTGGAATATTGGTCTTCTCAATCCCATTTAAGAAAAACCTTCCACCACTAATTTTAATTAATCCCATTACTGCTTTTAGTAAAGTTGATTTGCCAGCTCCATTTGGTCCAATTATCGAGACTATTTCTGCTTCATTCACAACTAAATCAACACCTTGCAAAATATTTAATCCTTTAACGTATCCTGCTGCTAATCCGTTGCATTCAAGTATCGGACTATTCATTTTCACTACCTAAATATGCTTCAATGACTTTTTTGTTACTTCTAATTTCTGAGGGGTTGCCTTCAGCTATTAGTGAGCCCTCTGCAAGAACTACGATTCGATCTGATATCTTCATTACTGCTTCGATGTTGTGTTCAACCATTATTATCGTTATACCTTGTTGAGAAAGCTTGAGAATTAAGCTAAGAATTTCTTCAGCTAATTTTGGATTAACCCCAGCTAAAGGTTCATCAAGCAATAAAACATCAGGATTATTAATAATTGATCTAGCCAACTCCAATAATTTTTTTTGACCTCCAGACAATTCTCTTGCATATGAGTTTGCCATATGTTTAATATTCAGTTCTTCCATTACTTTATAAGCTCTATTTTGTAATTCTTTTTCATAATTTCTTTGAGTTGGAGGATTTAGAAATGACTTTAAAAAAGAATCATTTTTTACTGAAGAACCTGAAAATAATAGATTTTCTAAAACAGTCATTCTGTCAAAGACTTTTGTTAATTGAAAAGTCCTCACCATACCAAAACGAGCAATTTTATGTGGTTGAATGTTTGTTATTTCCTTACCATTAAAGAATATTTCTCCTGAATCAGAATTTTGAAAACCAGATATTAAATCAAAAAACGTAGTCTTTCCTGCTCCATTTGGACCAATAATTGAGGTAAGTTGATTTTTTTGAAAAGTTAGCAGATCAATACTTACAGCTTTCAGCCCACCGAATGATTTAGATAAGTTTTTTACTTCAAGCAAATTATTTGACATTTAATAATAACTCTTCCTTTTTACCCAGAAGACCACTTGGTCTAAAAATCATCAAGAACATTATCAAAAGCCCTACAAGTACGAATCTGACTCCAGCTATTTGTTGTCCATTTGCATTTTCAAATAAAAGAACTGCGAATCTGTCAGTTTCTGAAATAATTACCCAAAATATTATAGATCCAAAAACAGGACCCATTAAGCTTCCTACACCACCTAAAATCATTATTGCCCAAACATAGAAAGTCAGCAAAGGAACAAAAGTTGTGGTTTGTAGTGAACCATAGTTAAATGCTAAGAGTACTCCTGACAAACCAGCTATTCCTGCACCAAGCATAAAACTCTGTAGCTTTAACCAAACTGCATTTTTTCCCATGGCTCTAACGGCATCTTCATCTTCTCTCACTGCTCGTAGTGCTCTACCCCATGGTGAATTATTAAGTCTTTTTAGCAACAATAAAACAACAAATATTAAAATCCAAGCTAAAGTTCCTACCCATGCTTGAGCAGGTGAAAATTCAAAGTTAGTTAATAAATTGTCAATAAAATCAGGTCTATAATTCTGCAGAGAATCAGAAAATGAAATAATTCCATAAACTCCACCTGTAATTGACTCCAAATCTCTAACTAGTAATCTAAATATTTCCGCTGCAGCAATTGTAACAATTGCAAGATAATCTCCTCTTAATCTTATAGCTGGTAAACCAAGCAATAATCCAAATAGTGCAGCAGCAATAACTCCAACTATTAAAGCAATTATTAATGGAAGTCCATTAGTAGAGAACTCCCCTTCTCTTCCAGCAGCATGAGGAATTAATAGTATTGTTACATAAGCACCAACTCCCATAAATGAAGCATGGCCAAAATTTAATAAACCTGTCCATCCAAAGTGTACGTTTAGACCAATAGCACTCAATCCATAAATACCTGCAAATGTTAATAGATTTAATAAAATTCTTTCAGAACCTTCAGTGTTTAATGCAAATACTAGATAAATCGAAAATACAGTAAGTACCAAAGTAGTTATAAATTTATAATTTATATTCAAGAAATTCTCTCTTTCTTACCAAAAATTCCTTGGGGTCTAAACAATAAAATTAATATCATTATTGCAAGAGCTACAGCATTCTTTGCTTCAACATGGCCTTCCATAAAAGGAAGACCAACTGATATTTGCACTAAAACACCAATAAGAAAACCGCCGACCATTGCACCGAAAGAAGTTCCGATTCCTCCTAATACCGTTCCAGCGAAAATTAAAAGTAAAATTAAAAAACCCATATTCCACCTAACATCATTAATAATTGCTTGGAATATGCCAGCTAACCCAGCAAGCATACTAGAGAAGACCCACGTAATAAAAATAATATAGTCTGAGTTAACACCAGAAATATTTGCTAACTCTTCAGAATCCCTTACAGCTCTCATTGCTTTTCCTAATTTAGTGTAAGAAAGTATCAAGCCAACTGTAATCATTACAACTACTGCCACTATTAACACTTTGAAATTACGAGGTGTCATATCGAAAAATAAGTAAGTTTCTCTTCTTTGAAGTTCTAGTGGAAAATTTTGAACTTTACCTGTTGCAAACAATAAATATATGTGTCTAACAAAAATTGAAAGGCCGATTGTCACTACTAAAACGGCTATATTTCCTACACTATTTCTTCTTAATGGTCTAAAAAGCATTAACTCTAATAAACCTCCAAATATGCCACATAGTATGACAGCAAAAACTGCCGAAATTACAAAATTCATACCCAGTGGAGAAAATCTATCTAGAAATAAAACTCTTGAATCTACAGATCCAGAAAAAAATAGTGTCAAAATTGCACCTAAAGCAATAATTTCACCATGGGCGAAATTTACAATCCTCGTTACACCATATAACAGCGATAGAGCAACTGCGGCAACAGAAATTATAACACCTAATAGTAAACCATTACCTAGCTGATCAATCATTCGTTTCCTTTTTTTAAATTTATAAACTCTACTTGAGAACCATCTTCTACAATTATTTTAGTTTTATAAACCTCATCAGTTTGATTTAAAAAACCTATTGTAGCATTTATCCAATCTGAAGGCACTAGAGCATTGCCAATGATTACTACTGGTAAATTTTCTGATACATAAACTTTATAACTCCCAGATAAAGTTACTTCATCAACAACTAAACTTTCACCAAAAATTATTTCTCCCGTACCAGTGATTTTAGAATTTGATAAATTTACATTGTTTAAATCAAATTTAGACTCGAATGAAAGCACTTCTAACTTCCAATTGTTTTGATTGCCTAAGTTTATATTCCAACCTGAAACTTGAAGTAAACGTGATGTTTCAATTTCTTGAATTAGTATAGCTCTTGGGTTACCAACTAAAGTTTCTATAACCTGAGGGTAACCAATTTTTCCTGGACGATTAATAATATCAACTGAATATCCTGTGTTGTTATAGAAACTTAAAAATACACTTCCATCGGTATCGATATTAACTAAATATTCAGAATCCAAATTTAATTCATTAACTTCAATTTGAGAATCTATTGAATAAGTAGTTAAAAAATCTAATTTTAAAAAAAAAGCTATAGGGAAAAATATTAATACAACAACTAAATAGCTGTATAAATAACTAACAGTTTTTTCAAATCTATTTTTTTTGGAAAAATAGAATGCTCCAAATAAAGGTAAAAGTGTCAAAGGAAAGTAATCAAGGTAGTCATAAATAATTGATGGACGTAATAAACCTATAAAATATAAAAATATTTGAATTGAAATTAAAAAGAAAATAATTACTTTGATTGAATTTTCATACCTAATCACTGAGAGCCGGAGAGGGGAGTCGAACCCCTGACCTGCCGATTACAAGTCGGCTGCTCTGGCCACTGAGCTACTCCGGCGAACATTAAAATATTAGCAAAGAGATGCCTGAATTAAGAATCTTTTTTAAAAAATTGGTACATTGCAATTGCTGCAGACACCGAAGCGTTTAGCGATTCTATATTTTTATTCATTTCAATAGAATGTATGAAATCTAATTTATTCTTTACTTCTGTGCTTAACCCCTTCTCTTCGGAACCAAGAAATAAGGATACTTTTTGAGTATTGATATTATTTAAACTTTCCGAAGAATTTGATTGCATATCTAAACCAATAGTCCAAAAATCTAACTTCTTTAATTGTTTAATTAATGTAAATATTGAATTATAAAAAACTATATCAATATATTCAATTCCCCCTGAAGACATAGAAAAAGTTTTCTCATTTATTTGAACAGATCGTTTTTTTGGGATACAAATTATTTTAAAATCAAAAGCTGCAGCACTCCTTATTATTGCTCCAACGTTATTAGTGTCTTGCAAATGATCTAAAACCAAAACTTTACTACTTCTTAAATTTCCTATTTCAGATTCTTTAAAAGTTTTTTTTTCTTTACAAATTGCTACAACTGAATGTCTAGGATGAAATTTCCATTCATGCTTATTTACAATAAATTTAATTTCTATCTTGTTTTTTTCAGCTTTTGAAATAAGTTCTTTTAATTTTTTTGAATTTGAAGATTGATAATTTAAAACAACTAAGCTTTTAACTCTATTTGTTTCAAATGCAGCAGTAACTGCATTTACTCCTTCAACTAGAGCGCCAATACCACTCAATAGTTTCTCCATCTAAGATATTTATACCTAGGTTATAAATATCTTCCCTCATAGTGTCTGCAGCTTTAAAGTTTTTATCTTTTCTGTATGTTTCTCTTAAATGAATAAATTTCTCCATAGCAAGATTTAGGTTTTCAAAATCTATTTGGTATTTTTTAAAAAATTCAATTAATTTATCTTGATCAATTTTTAAAGTAAAATTTAATTCAAAGCCTAATAATTTAAAAATAAATTTTATAGTTTGTTTAATATTTTTCTGATCATTTTTACTTTTTTCTCCTAATTTATTGATAGTTGTAAAAATTTCACCAAGTAATTTTGGGGTGTTTAAATCATCATTCATACAATCATAAAATATTCTCATAGTATCTTCATTTGAATTTATAGGATCTACCTCTTGTAATAATTCTTGTAATCGTATTAGAGTAGTTTTCGCTTCAATTAATAAATCTTCAGAAAATTCTTGAGGTTTTCTGTAATGTGAGCGCAAATAAAAAAATCTAATTAGTTCTCCGCCATAATCGTCGATATATTGATTTAGTAATTTAATATTTCCTTCTGATTTAGACATTTTTTGACCAGATAAATTAACCATTCCGTTATGCATCCAATATTTTACAAAAACTTCATCTTCATATGCTGATGAAGATTGGGCTAACTCATTTTCATGATGTGGAAAGATTAAATCATTACCACCACAATGAAAGTCAATTCCACTGGCGAATATATCTCTAATCATAGCTGAACATTCGATATGCCAACCCGGCCTACCTTTTCCCCAAGGAGTATTCCAAAATGGTTCTCCATCTTTAGCAAACTTCCATAATGCAAAATCTTCTGGCTTTTTTTTATCTTCTTTAACATCAATACGAGTACCTGACAATACTTCATCAGTTTTTCTTCCAGAAAGAGCAAAATAATCTGAATACTTTGCAACTTCAAAATAAACTCCAGAATTTGAAATATATGCATAACCTTTTTCAATCAACAATTCTATAAAACTTATAATTTGTTCTATTGATTCGGTTGCTCTTGGTTCAAATTCAGGATTTAAGCAATTAAGTTCACTATAAGCTTTATGGAAGTCAAAAATTACTTTTTCTGAAAGCTCTTTGGGAGAAATACCTTCGGCTTTAGATTTTTCAATTATTTTATCGTCAATATCTGTTATATTTCTTACAAAAATTACTTTGTATTTTAAGTGCTTCAAGTATCTGACAAAGAAATCAAATACTACAGCTGAACGACCATGACCTATATGAGGTGAAGATTGTACCGTTGGGCCACATAAATAAATTTTTATTTCATCTTTTTCGAAACTAGTTTCTTGAATTCGATTAATTAAAGAATTATAAACTTTAAGCATTTTCAACCAAAATAGTTGTAAATGAAGCAGAAGCTACCGATGTTCCTATCAAACCCATTCCATCAAATGATTTTCCCTTTAGATTAATTTTTGAATCATCAATATTTAATAGCCCAGCAATATTTTTTTCAATAAGTTCACGTTTAGATGAAATATTAATACTTTCAGAGAGTACTGTTATGTCAATATTTCTAATTGAATATTTTTCATATTCAATTATTTCAAGAACTTTTTTAAGCATTTCACTGCTTTTAATATTTTTAGGGGTAGAAATGTCAGATGGGAAATAGTATCCTAAATCTTTTTTTCCTAAAGCACCAAGTAAGGCATCTAGTAAGGAATGAAGAATAATATCCCCATCAGAGTGCGCTATAAAACCATCTCCAGCAAAACTGAGCCCTCCAAGAAAAAGTTTTCGTTCAGGGTGATGTTTATGAATATCAAAACCGTTTCCAACGAACATTATTACCTTTTTTAATGCTTTAGATTAATTATAAACCGTCGTCTGGATCTTCTTCTGGTAGGTATTGGCTAATTTTTTCTATAGCAGATTCTTCATCAATTTTTAAAGCACAAGCAATTTCACTAGCTAAAGTGACCTTAGCTTTTGCTAACATTCTTTTTAGAGCAGGGGAAATTCCTTTTTTATTTTGTGCAAATGTTAAGTCTCTTACAACCTCTGCTACTTGAATAATATCTCCAGAAGTCATTTTTTCAGTTAAAACTTTGTACCATCTGCTCCAATTAGAACCTGCTTCTTCTGGTTTTAGTTTAAAAATTGGGAAAACTTTTGTTGAGACTGCATTCTTTGAAATCACTGGTCTAATTACTTCGTCTACTTTATCAGTTGGCACCATGACAACTAGCCCATCGGATAAAACTTCAATTTCAAAATATTCAATTCTTTTTGATTTTGTTTCACCTTCAAAAAAAACTTCAACATTTTTATTAACTTTTCTAACAACTTTTGCTGCACCGTGGTGAGGATGTACAACAAATTGGTTCGGTTTATATTTATCAGTAGATTTTTTTGTTTTTGTAGCCATAGATGTCAACAATACTATAGATTAAGAACTATTTAATGTCCATTTAAATAAGAATATCCTATATTCTTCAATAAAGTATCGAAGTAGTCTCTAAGTTGTTGAGCTCTATTTCTACCAATTCCCTCAATTTCAAAAAGTTTTTCTGGACTTGCTGTTAATAACTTAGGTAAAGTTTTAAATTTTTGTACTATCGAGTCGTGTAATGTATCAGGTAAGTCAGGTAGTCTAGCTAATACTCTGTATCCTTTTGCAACAGAAAGTGAATCTAGTGGGAGTTTTGAAAAGACTTGACCTAAATATTCAATAGTATTCAATTCTTCATAACTTAATTTAGATATCTCTTCATTAACTTTTGAAATATTTCTCAACTTTTGTGATATAAAGTGATCTTTGATTACCAAATTTAGAGTATTGTTAACGCCTGATTCTAATGAGTCAATTTGAATCATTATTAAACCAGCATCCTGGCCAAGTTTTGAAGCTTCGCTCCTTACTTGGGTTGCAAGTCTGGTTAAGAGCTCCCCCCTTTGTATTACTTCTAAAACATCCTGATTGCTTAATGAGTTTTCCATTTCCAATTCACTTAAGCTAGCTACAGTGTCATCAAACCTTCTTCTCATTCGATCTACTGACTGTAAAGACTCATTAACTTTAGCTAAAATAGCACTTGATTCCTCTAATTCATATATTTCATTTCCAGTAAAGACTTTAATCAATGAAGTTTCTTCAGAAACTGCTACAACAGTATGACTTGTAGCAGCTGATGTTCTTTCTGCGGTCCTATGTCTTGTTCCTGTTTGATGAGTCGGGATGTTGTCATTAGGATTCAGATGTACATTTGCTTTTAGAATTTTTGTAACATCTTGATTTACAATTATTGCTCCATCCATTTTTGCTAATTCGCTCAACATTTCTGGAGTAAAATTGCAATCTGTTAACTCTACTCCTCCTGAAGAAATTTTATCAAGCTTTGATGATGTGCCAATAACAATTAGTGCACCAGCTTTTTTATCAGAAATTAAATCAACACCTAACCTAAGGGGCTGGCCAGGTAGCAAGTATTGTTTATTGTTATTAATTTTTGTACTCATTTAACTCTCTTTAATTGGAATAATATTTTTATTTGAATGTTACTGTATTATTTTATAAATAAGATAAAAAGATGTCCAAATGGAAAAATTAGTTTGTAAAGCTTGTCAGGCTGTTGTTGACTCTCAACTTGAGTTTTGCTCAAGTTGTGGTGAATGGTTAGGTCTACGACTTGGAGATGTTGGGGTTAGCCAGACTAGACAAGAACTACCTAAAGAAAAAAGAACAAGGATTCCTCAACTAAAATGCTCTAATTGTAAAACATTAAATCCACCATCAATAAAATATTGCAACGACTGCGGACAGCTCCTAATAAAACCTCTTTCAAGTTACGGAGCAACAAGTTTACCAACACGAAAAGAAGTTCCTGGTATTAGAGCTGTTTTTTTTCTTGCAGTTGTGATCCC
>Ga0222714_10000052_pt1 | contig 142563 bp, 212 predicted proteins | sample C33_3DmetaG_FD_165048 | JGI IMG/M metagenome (GOLD analysis project Ga0222714, IMG submission 165048) | Estuarine water microbial communities from San Francisco Bay, California, United States - C33_3D | ecosystem: Environmental > Aquatic > Marine > Unclassified | place: USA: California...
GAAGTACAAGTAGCACCACAGGAAACAGAAATTAGCAGTTATATTATTGGTGGAACTAAACAGGATGTTGAAGAGAACACCTTTAGTGGTCTTAGTTTATAATGAAGACCCTAGTGTTAGGCGGACTAATAGTAGTCTGGATGATGGCTCTATTAGTAATAATTCATTTCCATGCATGAAATAGAAGACTGGATATTAAACTTTTTGAGTAAACCCAATAGTGCTTTTGCAGGGATGCCTCCTTGTCCTTATGCAAAACGAGCATGGTTAGATGATAAGGTTATAGTGCATAAAATTTATCCATGGAATATAGAAGACGCTCTGCGTTGGACCTTAACTTACTTTCCACCTGACAAAGATGTAGTTCTGTTTTGTATGGATCCAAAACTCATTTCTGCAGAGCATCTTGAAAAACTTGCAATAAGTACTGATGACTATATTATTTTAGACGACCATCCTGCTAATCCTGAAGTTGTAGATGGAGTCTTGCTTAATCAAGGAACATATGCTATACTATTTGTACAGCGTAGGAAAGAATTAGAAAAGGCACGTCAAGAACTTTCCCAAACAAATTATTATAAAAATTTTACAGAAGAGTATAAAAACGACGTAGTAAATAGATGACATTATATGCATATATTGATTTAACAGAAACAAACTATACTCCACAACTTGAATATGAAATACTACCAAAGGACACAGATCCTGTTCCATTGTTAGAAATATACAAACAGTATTGTAAGCATAAAGAGTTTGAGAGTGCGTGGCCTATGTTTGCAGAAGAATTTGCAGCACCTCATAATGACATAATTGCATATAGAGTTAAAGATAAGATTGTAGCGTGGAGTTTGATATACAAGATTGCAAAAGACACTGTATGGAATATGCAATTTGCTTGGGACTACAAACAACCCAAATTAAAACTAGGCTATAAAAGTATAAGAACAGAGTGTGCCATTTATAGGGAACTTGGATATAAAACTATGATGATAGATGATGACGTTCCTTATAAAGCAGAGTTACAAGGCTTTAAAATTTTTGGACCTATAAAATGAACGTATATACAATATACGCAGATCTTACAGAAGGTGCAAATGTAGACGACTTTTTGTCTAGCATCAAAGAGTTCTTTGGAACTCTGGACACACTTGTTGCCTATCGTATCACACGAATGAAACTGGGATTTCGCAGCAAAGATATAGGCGAGTGGCGTATAGATATGGAATTCAAAACCATGCAAGACCTAGATGATGCTATGGAACGTGTTTTACACAATAGGAAGACAGTGGACAGTCATATACATTTTACACAGTATATAGATGCTGACAGTCTAGATCATTTTTTATACAGGGACTTTCCAGATGAAGTATAACATCTGGAACAAATGGGACCCGCTTAAGGTTGTAATGTTAGGCGACAACTGGGGTCCTGAATTTTTCCAAGGTATTAAAGATGATAGGATTCGTAGTCCATTACAGCAAATAGCAGAGGAAACTCTAGAAGAACTAGCATATTTTGAAAGTGTACTTAAAGACTTTGGCTGTACTGTTCTTAGACCTGTAATAGACAGAAACGATCGTATCGAGAATTATGTAAGTGAAAACGGAAAAATAAACGGTGGTGTTCCGCGTACCGCATTACAACCAAGAGATAGTCAAATAGTAAGTGGAAATGTTTTATATAGTGAATTTACTGACAATCCAGGAATAGTACAAGGATTAAAACAATACGGCGAAGTTAACCCTTTTTTAGACCAGCAGGATATTCAACTTATTCTTCATAATAATCCTATGGATCAAGATCAATTTGATCGACGTGCTGGCGCCGATTACCCTACATATGAATATTATTTAGAAAATAGAAAAGACAAAAATAAATTTTTAGATTATGTTTGGGAAGAACTTAATAGTTTTGTTGATTTAGAAGGGATGCCTACTAGTGCAAACTCTTTTTTAATTGGTAAAGACATATATGTAGATTTTAAGTGCCCGCTACCCTATAGAATCTTAGAGAAGATTTTTCCAGATATCCGCATAAATGTTTTATCGCATGGCCATACCCACGCTGATGCTTGTTTTCATCCTATTAAACCAGGAGCAATTTTAAGCATTACAGATTTCCAAAACTATGAAGAAACATTTTTTAATTGGGATGTTTGTTATTTAAAGGGTGAGAGTTGGGATAAAGTTAAGGGGTTTATAAAGTTAAAGAAAGAAAATCTTGGAGCATGGTGGGTTCCTGGTGCTGAAGATAATCCACAGTTTTCTAACTTTGTTAATAGTTGGCTAGATGAATGGGTTGGATATGTTGAAGAATCAGTATTTGATGTTAATGTATTAGTGTTAGATGAACATCATGTTTGCGTTAACAACATGGAAAATCCGCAACTATTAGAGTTTTTGAAAAAACATAAAATGGAGCCTATTCACATTCCCTGGAAGCATAGATATTTCTGGGACGGTGGATTACATTGTATTACTTTAGATTTATACAGAGAAGGTGTACAGCAAGACTATTTCCCTGATCGTAAACAACCAATAGTCCAAAAGGAATTAGTAAATTGTTAAGAGAAAAGTATAACATATGGAACAAATGGGATCCGCTTAAAGTTTGTATGTTAGGCAACAATTATGCTCCAGAATTTTTTAACGGCCTTCCAGACAAAGCAGGCGATCCACTAAAGCGCATATGTGAAGAGACTCTTGAAGATCTTGCAGGATTTAAAAAAATACTACAAGACTTTGGAGTAGAAGTAATACAGCCAGAAATGGATCCTAACGAACGCTTTATTGACAATCCTAGCCGGTATCCAAGAGGACCACTACAACCAAGAGATCGTCAAATTGTACTTGCAAACAAATGTTATATAAGCGGCAATGATCATCCTTCAATTAAAACATGTCTGGAAAATTATGGTGAAGTAACAGATATAAGAGATGTAGATATTCACGTTCCTTATTATATGACTAGAGAAAGATATGACTTTATTCGTGGAGATGATTACCCAAGTTATGAAGACTTTTTAGAACATAGAAAAAATAAAGATTTTTTTAAAGATTTTGTATGGGAGGAACTTTTAGAAGTTAAAATAGACCTATCTCTTGACAGTGCTAGTAGTTTTCCTCTTGGTGATAATTTTACTATAGGCATAGGATTTGAGAAAAATATATTTTTTTCTCACATTATACAAGAAATGAAATATTATTACACAGTTTTAGATCATTTTCATTGTAAATTAGTGCCTGTAATTGGTCATTCAGATTCAAATTTCCATCCTATTAAGCCAGGTGCAATATTAAGTTTGCATGATGTCCAAAATTATGAGAAAAATTTTCCTGGCTGGGATGTTTGCTATTTGCCAGAACAGGGTTGGAGTAAAGTTGAATCTTTTTTAAAACTTAAAAGATTAAACAAGGGCAAATGGTGGGTAGCAGGCGAAGAGGATAATGATGAGTTTACACATTTTGTAGAAACATGGTTGCAGGATTGGGTTGGATATGTAGAAGAAACAGTGTTTGACGTAAATGTTCTAATGCTAGACGAAAATCATTGTTGTGTTTCTAACCCCAATAACGAGCAAGTAAACGCATTTTTTAAAAAACATAAAATCGAACCTGTGCATATTCCTTGGCGACATAGATGGTTTTGGGATGGCGGGTTACATTGTATTACATTAGAGTTATACAGAGAAGGTAAACAACAAAATTATTTCAAAGGAGTTTGTTAGTTGTTAACACTATACACAAAAAATTTATGCCCTTATTGCGATATGGCTAAAACATATCTACTTGCTTATGAAATTCCCTTTACAGAAGTAAACATTGAAGAAGATACTGAAGCACGAGAGTTTGTATTAAGCAAAGGCCATCGCACAGTGCCACAGATATACCGAGACGGAGAATTATTTGTTGAGGGCGGCGCTGAAGGCTTGATTAAAGTAGGTCATGAAACTATCAAAGAGCGTTTAGGTGATTTAAATCTAGGCGGCCTAAGTCTCTGAATAATAGTAGCAGTTAATTGTACGGATAAATATTAGCATGGCAAGACCTGTAGTAAGAATCGGTGACAGAAATAGTGCTGGCGGCGTAGCAGTTAGTCCAGTGCGTAATGTGCATGCTAATTTTAGACCTTTTGCAAGGTTTATGAGTAGTGTAACACCTCACCCCCCATGTCCTAGAGTTCCAATCCACTGTGGCGCAAAAGCAGCATTGCCAGGCAGTAGAACAGTTCGTGCTGGTGGCAGACCTGTTGTTAGACGTGGAGATGTAGACACTTGTGGACACCCTAGAGCATCAGGTTCTAGAAACGTCTTGTGTGGATAATTAATGGCAACTATTAAAGCAACTATCACTAGTCTTGGTCTTAATGCACTGGGTGGTGCAGTAAATGGTCAGGGTTTAAATAACCTAGGTAAAATTTTAAGTCAGCCTATGTCTAACCTTGGTGGATTTGGCGGTCAGATGGATGCCCAGGCTAAAATTGCAAATATAATTAAAACAGATTACGATACTCCAGCATTATTAAATGCTGGTGGTTTTAATCCATTAGTTTACCTTAGCAATGCATTAACTGGTGTAGCAGATGAAGTAGGCAGCGCAACTAGTGATGGTCGTGGTGCTATTTCCGGATCACTAGGATCAGGTTTTCAAGCTCTAGATGGATCAGGTATAGTAGATGCAATTAGTATACACACAGAGTACCTTAAAGGAAGTTATGGTGCTAATAGTATTATGCAGTGTTTTGTTGGTGTAGAAGCATTTTGCTTTATCAGTAAAGAAATGTACCAAACACTCGAAGGCGGTCTAGCAGCTCGTTTTGGTAGCGCATTTGCTGCGTTAAACAGTAGTTTACCAGCAAGTGAAACATTATCAGCAGTAGATAGTACATTTTTAGCAAATAATAGTAACAGTGAAGTAGAGGAAATATTAGGTGGCGAATATGCCTTTACCAATTTTCTTGGTGTTAATATAAACAACATCACAGACGCAATAACAAATGGTTTTAGTAATTTTATTACTGGTAATGTAAAAACAACTTTAGCACAACTTGCAGTTGATTTTACCAACCTTGGTAATGCGTATGATCTTACAGACATAGACAACTTTGGAAATCCCGGACAGATAGTAGACAGATTAATTAGTGTGGGTGCTGGTGATATTACGGGTGTAATAGATGCTATGCAGGATATTGGTGGAAATCAATTACTTGCAAATGTTGGTAATTTATCCAGTAGCCAGTTTAACAGTCAATTAACAGATGCATTAAGTTTAATTACCAACTCTGAGATGATTGCAATAGCGCAACAAGCATTAGGTAGTAATGTTCCTAATTTGACTAGTTTGGCTGACTTAACTGATATAAGGAAAGTATTACCAACGAGTTTTGATAATATTAGTCCTAATACTTTTACTCAACTAGTTGTTGAACTTAAAAATTTAAATATTGGAAATTTACAAACACCGCAACAACTTGGTACATTACTCGGACGATTCGATTTTCCTGTAAGTTTGCCTACAATAGAAAATTCAACAGTATTAATTGACAATGACGCCGCTGCAAATATTAGAACTAAGTTTTTAAATAAAAACTTTAAAGACATGAAAGTAAGTGATGCAATAGGGTCACTTGCGGGTGTTGGTATAAGAAACCCAATTACTAGGTTTACTAATGCTATGACAGAAATGGCTAACGCTGGTGCATTTACTGCATTAAATGCTTTATATACTCGTCTTAATGCAGGGTTAAATGGAGATTATAATACAGGCGCTGTATATGGTGTAGATACTATTGATGATCCGGTAACCAGTATAAGTTATAATGACATGGATGCGTTTGTTAATGCTACACTTTCCCTTATTGGCGCAGAGATAACCAGCATTGCGAGCACGGCTGCTTACAGTGATGCTTTTAATAGAGCCCGTGATGCAATTACAGAAATACAGCAAAAAATTTACGATGAAAGCATTACATATATTCCTATGATGGATTTGCATTTAAATGATAGAAATAATGATCCTGTAAATGTATATGGTTTTGCGACAAGCATGGAGTCAAGAGTAGAAGACCCTGATGCTTTAGATGTACTAAAAGGATTAGCAGAGGCGGCTAAATTACAGAATGATAAGTTTGGTAGCTATTGGGACGCATTTATAAGCGAAACCGTTAATAGAAACGCTGTTCAAACGCATTCAATAGACTGGATTGCAGAAGATAAAATAGAAATTTAACAAATTTTTCCAGTATTACTTACATAAATAAACACTGTAACGTCGAAGGGCGTTGAAAAACGTAATGGACATGGGGGCAGTACCCATCGTCTCCACCATAAGCACATGGCATTTGTAGTGTGTTTATGTGGGGACGAACCAGGATCGACATGCGTGGAGTATACAACTGGAGTTATCGGTAGGCGTGACCGTAAATCAGCAAAACAAAGTAAATGCAAACGATAATTTTGCATCTGAGGATTTTGCCCTAGCGGCATAATACCTATGGGCGTACAGGGCGCCTGGAAACAGAAGGGACTTAGGTCCCACCTGCATTCTTCAGAATAAGGAGTTTAATATGAAGAAGCTAATAGTTGCTGCCGCTGCGGTAGCATGTTTAACAACACCTGCGATAGCAGAAGAAAAGGCTGCAAGTCCTATTGATAACATGAACATCAAGACATTCGGCCAAGTTCGTGCATATGCACAGGTAGATTCACGTGACAATGTTGATGCAGAAGTAACTTCTGATACAACTAGATTTGGCTTTACAGCTAATGGTCAGGCAGGTGCAGTTGGTCTATTCGGTGAATTAAGTGCAAATGTTAATGCCAATGACGGCAACGCACTTACAACCCGCTTTGGTTATGTTGGTGCTTCACTACCAAAACTTGGTAGCATTAGCCTAGGTAGACAGCATAGCGTACAAGACGGTTTCACTGATCAGGCAGACATCTTCATGAGTGCAGGCAACAACAGTATTCAGCAAATGGGCTTTTACCAAAACAATAGTGTAAAGTACACAAATGAATTTGGTGGTGTCAAAGTTGCAGCACTTGTTGCAATGGCTGATGGCGACGCTGCAAACAACGACATTGACCGTTACGAAGTAGGCGTTAGTGCTTATGGTTTTGGCGTTTCAATGGGCAAAGAAGAAGATACTGATACATCATACTATGGCATTGGTTACGGCGCAACATACGGTAAGCTCACTGTTGGTGCAACTTACAGCATCAAAGACGTAAACGATGGTGGTGGTTTTGGCGATATTATCCTGTACAACAGTGACAAGACTACTGCGGTTACCCGTGGTGCAGAAGTTGCTGTAGGTTTCGCTATGACAGACAAGATCACAATCAACGGTGGTTACAATGTTACAGACGCTGACGGTGACGAAGGTAATGCTATTGGTGAAGTAGTATACGGCCTTGGTTCAAACGCTGTAGCATTTGCTAGTGTTGAATACGATATTGATGCAAGCGAGTCAATCACTCGTGCAGGTCTCAATATTAAATTCTAATAATAACATAAGATGTTATATAATAGAGGGGAGAGTAAAATCTCCCCTCTTCTTTTTTTGCCTGCTATAAATATGATATCTACAGGTAGGTACACACATACATGAAAAAAATCTTTATCTTGATGATAGGGTTTTCTCTATCAGGCTGTGCCGTGCCAGGTGCAATTGAACTTGCTAGCACTGTAGGCAGCTGGGCTGCTGATGGGCTAGTGCAGGCTGAAACAGGAAAAAACATACCTGATAAATTAGTAAGTGATCTAGTAGGTAAAGATTGTACACTAAAAAATATTTTTAAGAAAAAGTTAGATATTTGTAAAGAAATCGAAGAGGAATAGCTAATGGCTAAGAAGAATAAAAACGACAAAGTACTAATGATTCCAGAAGGCGAGACTCGCGCCAATGCAAGTTTTCATTTTGTATATCCTAAAACAATAGGTGAAATTAGAAAAGACAAGAAGTTGCGTATGCGTAAATACCATCCTGGTAAGCGTGAGCATGTTTGGTTTGTAGAAACCAGAATGCCAAACCATAGTAGATAAGCCTATAAATAAAACATACCAGGAGATATCAAAATGGCAAAAGGTGCAAAATCTATTGGTTCTAGCAAAGGCGTAAAACTAACCCTAAACAGAACTGGTACAAAAAAGCGTACAAGTATTGGTCAGAGCAACAATACAAAACCCAAAAATAAACATGCACGGCAGGACTTCAAAGCATATCGAGGACAAGGCAAATAAATACTCCTGAAGAGGAGTATCGATTATGTATGAATATCGAGTAACAGTTTTGAAAGTAGTCGACGGTGACACCGTAGACGTGGATATTGATTTAGGTTTTGGTGTTTGGCTACGCAATGAGCGTGTTCGTATAATGGGCATAGACACTCCAGAATCTCGCACTAGTGATCCAGTAGAAAAGAAGTTTGGCCTTGCTGCAAAAAACAGATTAAAGCAACTTCTTGGTAAAGAAGCCATACTTAAAACACAGGTAGACAAAGATGGCGAGGATATGAAGGGCAAGTTTGGCCGTATACTTGGTGACTTTGAATGCTATGACGCAAAGAATGACAGACATACCGTAGTAACTGAAATATTAATACAAGAAGGTCACTGTGTTCCTTACTTTGGCGGTAGCAAAGAAGACGTTCAAGAGCAGCATATGCGTAACAGAGAACGTCTAATTGCTGAAGGTATTGTTACACTATAAACGGTTGACAAGCGTAAAATAACTGCTATAATGATCATATATTAACTATGACGGAGGTTCCTGTGGGACCAAGAGCAGGACTGTTAATTATAGGATTTATGGCAGGCGTTGTCTCCTACTACTATGGTGGTGATCCTAGAACTGAAATAAAGTTTGTTGATGTTGAGCGGGTAGTTGAAAAACTAGTGCCTGTTGAGCGTGTAGTTGTCAAAGAAGTAGTAGTTCCTACTGTGGTAGAAAAAGTAGTAGTTAAAGAAGTTCCTACTACTAAAACTGTTATACAAACAAAAACAGTCTATGTCCCCGACACCAAAGAAAAAAATAGCGTACATGAAGATGACCTTTATTGTATGGCACTAAACATATATCGTGAAGCAGCAAACCAAAGCCTTGCTGGCATGGTTGCTGTTGGCAGGGTAGTAATGAATAGAGTCAATGATAGAAGGTTTCCTGGTACTGTGTGTGAAGTTATATACGAAGGACCTGTAAAAGAAAGTTGGAAAACTAAACAGAATCCTAATCTTGCAGAAGAAGATCGTGTATATTATCCACGTAAAAATCTTTGTCAATTTAGTTGGTATTGCGACGGCAAAAGAGACGAAGTGATAAACACTGAAAACAATATAAAGTGGCAAACCGCTACAGATATTGCCTATGACATTTTGGCATATGATAGATGGAAAGGATTGGTAGAAGGATCTACACATTATCATGCAAACTATGTAAAGCCTACTTGGCGTAAGAGCATGACACTTGTAGCACATATTGATGATCATATCTTCTACAGAGCTGACTAATGTTTAACACAGATGGTTTAGAAAAAGCACGACAAGATTTTAAACAGAATAGGTTCTGTGTTATTGACAACATTATACAAGAGCCCTGGATAGGCGAGTTATATAAATGCTTGCCTAATATGAACATGGGTTATTGGATGTGTGCTGGACACAAGCATCAAAAGATAAGCCAAGAGCAGGCAAAAACACTGGACATGGCTGGTTATAAAAGTTATCATAAAACAGCAGCACAACAAGATTTCGGGTACTGGCATCGTGCGAAATGGATATTAAAAGAAGAAGACCTAATAGAGAATGATTTTCCAAGAGTAATAGAATTTACTAGAGTTGTTTTAGGAGATTACTCACTGGGGAAACCAGAGACTACATTTTTGGATATTGCTGAGTATATCAGCGAATTTACCAATATGTTTACTGAACAACCCAGTTACAGTGCATATGATAATGAGAGTTGGCTAAATGCACATCATGATCCAAGACGCTGGTTAGCATATATTTTCTATTTTAATCCTGGGTGGCAAGCCCATTGGGGCGGGCAACTATGCATAATGAATGATGATGAAACTACAATTAAGCATAGCATTGAACCATTTGGTAACCGTTTGTTAATAATGGATGTAAGTGAAACAACTGGTCCAAGAATTAACAAGCACTTTATTAGCCCTGTAAGTTATATTGCTCCTTATCCAAGATATAGTTTGGCAGGTTGGTTTTACCCAAAGGACGCAAGTGGCGCAATGCCTGTAATGAGACACTAAATAACATATGGAAAACAAACACACACAAGAACAGGAAGGCCCAGTCCAAAGTCATGACCCAGATCAGAGAGTATGGGAATATGATGGAACTGGACAAAAGATTTATAAAAAAAGTCAAGGCTATCCTCACAAAACTCTTTACACAGAAGAACACTATACCCAGGAACACCTCAACCGCAAAGGTGACTAATGCTGAAGCTAACACTAGCAACCAGTCCACTACAGCCTGATAAACATTTACTGGCACAAGTTGCCTACATGTTAGACGAGGTTAATGCAGAGTATGAAGATTTTCTAGCATCCAATAATGACAAAGACGATTTAGATGAGTTGCTGGAAATACTTCAGGCTAATACCGATGTAGACAATCTGGACATTGAGTGGCATATAGGACCTACAGGGCATATGGCAGTTGATTGGTACATACAATCTGCACAAGTACATGGTGATGGTAGCATGGACATAGTTATTGATCCTGACAGCACAATTGGCTATTGGGGTCCAAAAACTTTTAAGAAAAGTGTGCTAAAAACCGTAGCACATGAAACAATACACTTAGCACAACGAGATAGAATGGGAGCGGACAAGTACAATAGTTTACCTAGTGGATATCAAAACGGTTTAAAACTGATGAAAAAAACAGGTAATAACCGTGATCTTATTAGAACTTATTTGAGAGATCCACATGAACTAATGGCACATGGTCACGATTTAGCAGAGGAAATTAAAGCAAGTAGCAATCCAGAGCAAGCATTGCGTAATCCAGAACGTTTCCGTGATGAGTTACCAGCATATGATAAGCATAGGGCTATATTTCCGCCCAATGCAAAACAACTAAAAAGATTATTAAATTATACTGCAAAATACATTCTAAATGGTTGACTAAAAGTATACTTGCCTATATAATGATTAAAGTTAGAAATTGGGAGACAGTTATGTCTGTTAAGAAGTTATTGATAGTTTGTGTTGCAGCAGTATCACTATCAGCATGTTTAAACAACAGTGGCCCTAAGGGACAAATGGGCGGATTGTTGGGCGCAGGCGGCGGTGCTTTACTTGGATCACAAGTTAAGGGTAAGGCCCAGATTCCAGCCATTGTTGCAGGTACTATCCTAGGCGGCGTTCTTGGCAATAGTATCGGTAACAGCCTGGACAAGGTTGACCAAATGACCATGGCAAAGACTACCCAGCGTACTCTTGAAGTGGTTAGGGATGGCGAAACAAATACTTGGCGCAATCCTAACACTGGCAATAGCGGAACTGTAGTGCCTACACGCACATATCAATCCAACAACACTTATTGTCGTGAATTCCAGCAGACTGTCGTAGTTGGTGGTCAACAGCAGAGTGCATATGGTACAGCCTGCAGACAGCCTGACGGTACCTGGAAAATCCAAGGCTAATAATAATCCAGGATAGCTCAACGGCAGAGCCATCGGCTGTTAACCGATAGGTTGTAGGTTCGAATCCTACTCCTGGAGCCAATATAAAGGTAAGGTTCTGTGACTTTTGACTTTAGTGTCGATGTGCGGAATCATAGTGTAAGCGAGACGGCGGGGGCTGTACACTAGCATGAGGAGATAAAATGCGTATACTAGTTACAGGTGGCATGGGTTTAATTGGCCACAATGTTGTTAAAAAATTATTAGACAGAGGTCACAAAGTATTAATTGTTGACACGATGACAAACTATGGATTCATTCCCAAAGACGAAATGAATCATCTGTTTGCAGAGCGTAGCAAAAAGATTGTAGAACAAGTCCCGCTTATCATGCTGGATATTGTGGACGATGGATTAGGCGTTCATTTCAACAGTTTTAAACCAGAACTAGTAATGCATTTGGCCAGTTTCCCAAGGCAAAAAGTTGTTAATGCTAACCCACAACTGGGTGCAAAAACAATGTGCGAAGGACTACTTAATTTACTTGAACTCAGCGTTGCACACGGCGTAGAAAAGTTCATGTATGTAAGTTCAAGTATGGTGTATGGTGACTTTAACCATAGTATTTCAGAAGATGAACCCTGCAATCCACAGGGACAGTATGGCATTATGAAGTACATGGGCGAAAAACTTGTAAAGGATTATGAGCGTAAAGGACACTTTAAGACACTGGTTATTCGCCCAAGTGCTGTATATGGTCCACTGGATGTTGAGGACCGTGTGATCAGCAAGTTTATACTTACAGCAATGCGTGGTGGTACTCTTAATGTAAATGGAGAACATGAGCGTTTAGACTTTACCTATGTTGACGACACTGCTGAAGGTATGGTACAAGCAGTTACATCAGACATAACCTGGGGCAATACCTATAACATTACCAAGGGAGCAGACCATACTCTACTTGACGCTGCTAAACTTGCTATTAAAATTGTTGGCAAGGGCGATATTAGGGTGCGTCAAAAGGATGCAGACTTCCCAAGCCGTGCAGGACTTGACATTAGCAGGGCAGTAGCCGACTTTGGTTATGATCCTAAAGTCAACATAGAGACCGGATTCCAACACTATTATGAATGGTTCTCAGAAGATGAATACTGGCAGGAAAGGTTGAAGCAATGATTACACCCGTTGACATTCAAGCAGGTAACAGTTACAGTTGCACATTTACAGTAAATATTCCGCTGGATCGTTTTGGGCGTCCAGGCGGAATGTACAGCGCGGCAGACCTTCCTATACAACGATATGGTGACTATACAAGCACAGGCGATATTGTTGCTCGTGATTTAAATACCAAATTATTTGAAGTTCGTGATCATAAGTCAAAAAGTACATTTGTTGTAAAGTTTAATGATACGCAAGACATAAAAGAGAATGTTGGGCAGGCGTGACCATAGGATAATGGAGTTTGTTCGTAGGCAGGCCATTGATAACAATGGTATGTCACGGGCTAAACTGGCAGCAGCAGTTGTTGTCAAAGGTAAAATTATCAGCATAGGCATAAACCAGAAAAAGAGTCATCCCTTTCAGCGTCAGTTTGCAAAGAACAAGGAAGCAATTTTTCTACATGCTGAAATAATGGCTATCAAGAATAGTCTTAATCATTTAACTCCAGCAGAGTTACGACAGGCTACCCTGTACATCTACCGTGTAAAGCGTCCCACAGATAAAAGCAAGCACTGGGTAAATGGTATTGCCAAACCCTGCAAAGGATGCATGGGTGCTATTGCAGAGTTTGATTTTAAGCGAGTAGTATACACTACAGATAATTTGCACGAGTTTGCAGTTATCGATAACTAAATACTAGTATGGACACTAGTGAACTAATTAAAAAACTTTTAGGTATTATCGACGAGTTTCAGCAGGTAAATCAGCCTGCAGACCCCAATCATTTCCGTCAGATAGAGGAATTAACTGACGATGATCGCAGTCCCTATCAGCCTGCAAATGCTCCTAATGAGCAATACGCTGGTATTGAAAGCGTAACAACTCATGCAGGTGGAGGCGTAAATGGACCCAAACACGCCGCAGATTTGCGTACAGACAGTCCAAGTCTATACCATTATCTAACACAAGTGGAGCATGATCGTGGCCAACATTAACATAACATACAAAGGCCTAACAGGTATTAGAAGTGCCCTGACTATTGACGATGGACAAACAATGGCACAACTTCGTACTGCTATTATTGCTGACGAAGTATTGAGTAGTGCCTATTATGGTCGTGTAAGTTTGCACAAAAATGGATTTGTAATTGATAGCACAGATAACGCTGCCACCACACTTGCTAGTGCCGGAATGGTAAGCGGCGATATGGCAATAGTATCTACTGCTAAACAAACAACCAAAGAGGCACAACAGGTTATGAGTTTGGCTATCGCTCAACTAAAGCGTAGAGGCGGCAACGCTGCAGATGATACAGCACCCTATTTTAGAACTTACAATACCTACGACATTAATGCTCTAAGTCTAAAGTATGCTGGTAATGTTCCTGGTAACAACGCAGAAACTTATGATCCACTACAGCCTAGACGTCCCTGGCTAACTGGTGGTGCTGGTGCAGCACCTGAAACAGTTGAAGAAGCAGTTCCACAGGCTACACTAGATAGACTACAAACTAACTACGATGCTAGTACAAACACTTATATAAAACCACCCAGTCTTTCAAGTGGCGGTACTATTACACAGTGGACGGACCAATCTGTGTTTGCACACAACCTTAACAGCGGTGGCAGTGCTAGACCAACATGGCATAGTAATGTAAAGAATAGCAAAGGTGTACTTCGTTTCGATGGTACAAATGACTGCCTAAATATTAATCCAGTAGCATGGTTGAACAGCGTACCACAAGCAACATTCTTTATTGTATGTAAGCCCACTGCAACAACAGGTGACAGTGTAATGGGCAGTGATCAGGGTGACCTCCGTGTGTATAGTGACACCGGTGCGTGGAAAGTTGGCATGGCTGGTGCTACAGCAGGCCAAGCAAGTGGCACAGATGCTAATATAAGTGCTGGCAGTTGGTATTATCTTACTGTTGTTTATGATGGTACAGCAGGCACAAACGCTGACAGATTAAAATTTAAAGTAAATGGTACAGCAATTACATTAAGTTACACTGGTACAGTTGGTGCAACAACTAGTGCCACTAACACAGAATTTGCTGTTGGTTGTTATAATAGCACAGAGTTCTTTGCAGGTGACATCAGTGAGGTGCTAGTTTTTGATACCCTTCTAATTACTCCTGAAATTAATGCTATTGAGAGTTACTTGGCTGCTAGATGGGCTATATAATCCATGGCAGTAAACTCTAGAAATAACACTACCCCTTATGCACATCCACAGGAAACAAACCTTCTCAATGTGCATAAAGCCATGCAGTATAATGGTCAGGGCCAGCCTGTACTGAGAACAGGAAGTTTTGGACCAGAAGAAAGAAGTGCATTTGGTGAACCATATGCAATCCCCCTCACTCCTATATTACAGTTAGATGCACTATACGGATTGCCCAGCACAGAGTTTCAAACCTTTAGTGCAAGCAGTGGTACAGCAACCACAGAACGAGACATGTTCAAAGTCAGCACTGGCACCAGTGTTGGTGGCTATGGAGTTATTCGCAGTAGACGACTAGCACGATACAGACCTGGACAAGGCATGATGGCTAGATTTACTGCTAGTTTTACAACGCCGGTTGCTGGAACTACACAACGAGCAGGATTCTTTGCACAGGAACAAGCACTTCAGATTGGTTTTGACGGAACACGATTTGGCATACTTAGACAAAATGATGGCAAAGCAGAACTGCGTGTGCTTACACTGTCAGCAGGTGCAAGTGGTGCTGGCGAAACAGCAACCATAACTGTAAACGGTACAAGTTACACAGTGGCTCTAACAAACAGTAGTATAGAACAAAATGCCGCAGAAATCGCTGCCGCAGGTGCTACAGGTTATGTACTGGATCAAGAAGCCGGCAGTGTATACTTTTTTGCCGCAAGCAACGGTCCACAGACGGGCACATTTAGTTTTAGTAGCACAGGCAACGCCGCCGGCACATTCAGTCAACAACAAGCAGGCGTGGCAGATACCAACAACTGGATATATCAAGAAGATTTTAACATTGATAAACTGGATGGCACTGGATCTAGTGGCGTCAATATAGACTTTACTAAACTTAACATTTACCAAATCAGTTTCCGCTGGTTAGGAGCAGGCGAGATGCGATTTAGCATTGAAAATCCCGACACCGGCGATATGATGTTTTTCCATCACATACACTACAGCAATCGCAACACTGATGTTAGTTTAGACAACCCTAGCTTTAGATTGGGATATATTGCGGCTAACCTATCAGCCAGTACTATTCCAGATCTTGTGGTGCGTGGTGGCAGTATGGCAGCATTTAACGAAGGTGTAGTAAAAGATGTAGCATACTCTAGTTCAATCTCATCCAGTAAAAGTTCACTGGGCAGTAATACCTGGCATCACATATTGACCATTAGAAATCCATTGGTATTCAAAAACAAAGTTAATCTAAGAAATGTGATCCTTGAAAGAATAAGCATGGCGTTTCAGGGCAATGATCCACTCGAAGTAGCACTAATATTGGATGGCACACCCAGTACAACTTTATTCTATAATGGCGTAGACCTAACTGATACTATAAGCAGTTACTACAGTACCACTGACGCAACATTTACAAACCCTATTACAAGATTTAGAAGTATTGTTAACATCAACGGTAGCATTAATCTAGATATTAAAATATTGAGCATGGTTATACCTCCGCAGTGCGGAATAAGTCTAGCAGTTAGAAGTACCCAGACTATTAGTAAAGTAACGGCTGCACTAGTCTGGAACGAAATCTAAACTTGACAAGCAAGTAAAAAAGGTAGTATAATAAAGGTATGTTTTTAGGGATTCTTACATTACTGGTTGCTCTGTTCATTTCAGGTATTGCAGCCTATTATAGTATTATTGGTTTGACTGCTATTTTTGCAGCAGCATTTATACCCATTGTTCTTATGGGTAGTGTGTTAGAGGTTGGTAAGATTTTAACAACTGTTTGGCTGCATCAAAACTGGCAACGAGCTCCCAGAATTATCCGCGGTTATTTGACTATAGCAGTTATAGTACTCATGTTCATTACAAGCATGGGTGTGTTTGGCTTTTTAAGTAAGAGTCATATTGAACAGGCAAGTGTTGGTGTAGAACAGCGAGCCCTTAGTGATAGTATTGATGAAAAGATTATTCGTAGCCAAGCAAAAATAGAACGCTGGGCTGAGGAAATAAAACGTCTTAACACAGGTGGTGATAGCACTCGTATTGATGGTTTGATTGCCAGAGAGCAACAACGCATCAAGGATGCAAATGAAAGACTTGTACCACAGATTGATGCTGAAAATGCAAAGATACCTGGCCTAAGACAGCAAGCACAAAGAGAAATTGGTCAACAAGAAAAGCGTTTAGTTGATGCTCAAAAACGAGCAGAGGCAAGCATTAAAGTTGCACAGGATGAACTTACACGATTAGACGCAGATGTTGAAGCATATACTAAACAGGGCACAACTGGGTCCGGCGGATTTTTTGGTGGTAAAACTGATAATGTTGCCAAGGGTGCTGAACTACGCAAAAACCAAAAGCCAGAGCGTGATAAACTACAAGCAGACATAGATGCAGCAAAAGCAAACGAACTTGCTATTGCAAGTAAGGTGCAGGCCGAAATAAGAGACATTAACAGTCGTTTGGCTACTAGCATTAAAGCAGTTGAAGCAAGAATTGTAGATATACGCAAGAGTATTGATCCTACCGTTAAACAGGCTAATGATAACATTGCTCGCTATACACTCGAAGCAGGCAATGCTAACAAAGGTGTAGATACTCGTATCTCTGAAATTGAAAAACTAATAGAAGCAGAGCAGCCTATTATTGATAAACTACGTGAAGAAAAGTTAGTATTTGAGAAAAAGTACAGACAGTTTGAAGCAGAGGTTGGCCCAGTTAAATATATTGCTGAACTTATATATGGCACTACCACAGACAAAACGCTGTTAGAAGAAGCAGTGCGTTGGGTGATAATTATTATAGTAGCAGTTTTTGATCCACTTGCTGTCTGTCTTGTTCTTGCTGGTACAATGACCATAGGCTGGGCCAGACAAGAACGCAAGAAAAACATTAAAAAAAAGATAGTAAGAGTTGACGACCCTAGATTAGAGGAATTAGAAATGAAACTAGACCAACATAACGACATTCTCAGTGAACTTGAGAGACTACTAGATGATAATCTAGGCAAAATGGATCCTGCAGAGTATGCAAAACTCAAAGCAGAATATGACAGCATGGTTGCAGAGCGTGACACACTTGCAGCAGCACTTGAAGAAGCAAAAGCAGAGTCAGATGGTCTAGTTGACAAAGTAGTTGCTACTGAAGCAGAGCGTGATGCACTAGCAAAAAGATTAGATGATGTTGCAGCAGGTAGCAGTGCATTTGAAAAGCGTATTGAAGAATTACTAAAGCGTATAGCAGATCTAGAAGCAGAAGTTGAACGCCGTGATGCAGTGGTGCTTAAAATGGCAGAGAAGTATCAGTTAGTTGAAAAAGACAGTTTTGGTGATGATTTAGTTGCAGCCGCTAACGGGCAGCAGACAGAAGCAAAAAACTAATTCAGGTCTCTGTTGCAGAAACCATCAGGGACCTTGACTTACCAGCAGGTGTGAATATAGACTTTGGTACTGTTTTTACTCAGTATCCAGACAAAGGCGATTTGTTTATTAGAGTAGATGTATTACCAAACAGGTTGTTTAGATACACTGGCGATAAGTGGATAGAAATACCCAAAACACGCACTACTAGTTATTTGGGCAATGAAGAATATATCAAGCATATTTTAAATGATATAAGTGCAGGAAAAATAAAACTTGAAGATCTTACTGAAGATGAACAGGAAGAAATACAAAAGTTTTTAGGCAATGAGTAAATTTACGATTGTAACATCGCCGGATTATTATTTTATGGACCAACCAAGTATTCTTAGTTACGGGTTGGATATCAATAATGAAAGAGTTTGCAACTACATAAATGATGTAGATGTAGATGTAACAGTATACTTGGGAACACCAAGTTCAGATTTAAACTGGTTAATCAATGTTTCTAGGAGCGTTGATTATATACTGTTAAATACTAATGTAGATATGTTAGTTACTGGTTTGTTAATTGACAAACCCAACACATACTACTATAATAATATCATTAACTTTGATATTTTAAATAAACAACAAATCGAAGATCCAGTTGCATTTTTGATTAGTTGGCTGAACAAACTAGAGGTATAAATGCCAGATAGACAACCACGTGGTCTTACAGTACAAGTCCACAATAATAATGTTAACAAGGCGTGGCGTCGCCTTAAGAAAATGATCCAAGAAGATGGATTATTTCAAGAATTAAAAGAGCGTGAACATTTCACAAAGCCTAGCGCAAAACGCAGGAAAGAACGTGATATGGCTCGTAAACGCTGGCTTAAGAAAAAGCGTGAAATAGAAATGAACTGGTAAAAAAAGTTGACATTTCTTGTATAGAGTGTATAATACACAGATAAATAAATTTAGAAGATGCCGTGAATTCGGGTCTTCTTTAAAATGTAAATTCTTGCTTAATAAAGGAGAAATGCAATGAATACTCTTACAACTTTTGACATCCCCACACTGAACAGAAACTTTATCGGCATTGATCGTTTGCTTGATCGTATGCTGGTTAATGGACAAACCCAAGAAGGGTATCCTCCATACAACGTGGTAAAACTTGACGACGATAACTTTGAAATTGAGCTTGCAGTAGCAGGTTTTGGCGAAAAGGATATTGAAGTCACTGTACATAACGGAGTACTTGCTATTGAAGGCAAGACTGCTGAAGCCCAAACAGAACGTACATTCCTCCACAAGGGAATCAGCAGCCGTAAATTCCGTCGTACATTTAACCTTGCAGATCATGTAGAGGTTAAAGATGCAAAGGTACGTGATGGCATTCTTAGTATTGCACTAGAACGCCAAGTACCTGAAGAATTAAAACCACGCAAAATTTCAGTAAATTTCGTGTAAATATATGTGCGGGGAGAGCAATCTCCCCGCATACTTTCGGAGTTTTATATGTCTGAAAAAACAAACACAAAAATTAAGGTTCGTCCTATAATTGAAAAGGAACCGCCTAAAGATTACAAGGTTATTTTTGTAAATGATCAAGTAACTACATTTGAGTTTGTTTGCGATAGTCTAGTGACTGTTTTTGATTATGATGAGTCAAAAGCACAAAAGAAAACACAAGAAATCCATGCCCAGGGTGCAGGCGTAGTTGCTGTACTTCCTTTTGAAATTGCAGAACAAAAAGGTGTGGAAGTTTTAGTACAAGCCCGTAATCAGGGCTATCCCTTAGAAGTTAAATTAGAACAAGAATAATTTGCTTTTTTATTAACATTAGCATATAATAAGAATATGAGAATAGAACATGATTTAAAACTGGATTATTCTGGCGTGCTGCTGCGACCCAAGCGTAGTACATTGGATAGTCGCAAGAATGTAGGGCTCAGCAGAGAGTATACATTTATTAACAGTCATCAAAGTTACAAAGGCATTCCCGTAATTGCTGCTAACATGGATGGCGTTGGTACCTGGGACATGCATGACGTCCTGGGTAAACAAGGTATGCTCACTGCTATTGTTAAGCACTACAATATTGCAAGTCAGGTAGAAAAATTTAATAAACCAGGTAGCGAATTTGCTGTATATAGTATGGGCATTACAGATGATGACCTTGCTAAGTTTAGGGCAGTGAATGTAGGTGCACCAGTAAAATGGGTGTGTATAGATGTTGCTAACGGTTACAGCGAGCGTTTTATAGACTTTGTAGCAAGGTTTAGAGATGAGTTCCCTGATAAAATTATCATGGCTGGTAATGTAGTTACTGGCGATATAACAGAGGAGTTAATACTAAAAGGTGCGGACATTGTTAAAGTTGGTATTGGTCCCGGTAGTGTATGTACTACTCGTATCCAAACTGGTGTTGGTTATCCTCAATTGTCTGCTGTTATTGAATGCTCAGACGCCGCTCATGGGCTGGGTGGTCATATTATTGCTGACGGTGGGTGCACTTGTCCTGGCGACGTTGCTAAGGCGTTTGCTGGTGGCGCTGACTTTGTAATGCTTGGCGGCATGCTTGCTGGGCACGACGAAGGTGGCGGTGATGTAATTAGTAAAATGTATATTACTGATGAAGTTGACAGTGATGGCAATCGTGTCCTAGAAGAGCGTCAGTTTGTTGAGTTTTATGGTATGAGTTCTCAAGCAGCAAACGACAAGCACAATGGTGGACTTAAAGAATATCGCAGTAGTGAAGGCAGAGAAGTTCTTATACCCTACAAGGGTGCAGTAGAAGATACGCTGCGAGACTTGCTAGGCGGTGTAAGAAGTGCCTGCACATATGTTGGCGCAAGACGATTGAAAGATTTAACTAAGTGTGCTACATTTGTAAAATGTACTGACACACATAATAGGATTTATGAATGAAATTACATGTAGATGACATTGGTGGAGATATTGTAAAAGATACTGATGTTTATCTATTGAAAGATAATACTACGCTCAAAAATCTAGTGCTCAGTTCTACTAGGCTAAAACCTAATAAAAGCACTCGTGGGCATAAACACGATGGTTGTGAAGAAGTGTACTACTTTATTAACGGGTCAGGCACAATGGAACTGGATGAAAAAATTATTATGGTAGATCCAGGAGATGTTGTACTAGTTGAGGACGGTGTATTTCATCGTGTCCATGCTAGTCAAGCAGGGTGCTATTTTATTTGTATATTCAATGAAAAAAGAAGTCATTAAGGAGAAATATTATGGCTTATTGGGGTTACCATGCAATGTACGATTGTGCATCTTGCGACGTTAGTACATTTAGTAGAGCAAACATTTATAACTTTATTAAAGAATTGGTTGATGCAATTGATATGGTTGCATATGGTGAACCAATGATTGAACATTTTGCTACACATGCCCCTGATAAGGCAGGATTTAGTTTTTGTCAGATGATTGAAACTAGTAACATTTCCGGACACATGGTTGATATTAACGGTGATGCTTACTTTGACATTTTTAGTTGTAAACCCTACAGTATTGATACTGCACAAGAAGTTATTGAAAAATATTTCCAACCAGGCAAAGTGCGTGTAAATTATATTACACGCCAAGCTGGCTAGGGGAGTAGAGCAAATGTTGAGATCTGTAGAATATTGCGGTAGACATTTGCTTTTAGAAATTTGGACAGTAAAAGACTCGGAAAAACTAAAAAACATAGAAGAAATTTCTACAGTTATGAAGAGTGCAGCCAATATGGCAGGAGCCACAGTATTAGGTGACAACTGGCATAATTTTGGTGTAGGTTGTGGTATAACAGGTGTAGTGATGCTTAGTGAAAGTCATATGAGCATACACACCTGGCCCGAGCATGGTTATGCTGCTATTGACATATTCATGTGCGGCAATTGCAATCCACGAGATACTGTAGAATCTTTAGTTCAATATTTCGAGCCAATTGATTACACTGACAATCATTTGGTTAGAGGAATAATAGAATAACCTGAGGAATGTAAAATGGCTATTTGGAATGTAGAAACAGCAAACAAAAAGGCCGTAGAAGAACATGAACTATGGCAAAAAGACGACATGGTTATCCGTCGCATTACTGGCTGGCGTTGGGGTGCATGGACTGTAACCACTGAGGACGATGAACCTCCTGAGTTTGTTATGGACAGCGGCCCAAGTGGTGACGCTTGTAACATTAATGAAGACTGGCCAGACAATGTAGAAAGTGTTGAACTAGATACACTAGACGATGGTGTATACGATGATATAATCTTCCCAGACGACATGAGCGAAGATGAACAAGTACGTCTAGAGCAACTATGGGAAGACGATCCTTACAATGGTTGGGAAGAAGACGGTTGGTATCATTATGATACTGAGTGCTGGGTTTGGGGTGAACTAGACATTGACCGTGTGGAATGAAGAAATTAATCTTGAAGCGGATTTTCTAGCCTGCTCTTGGTATTTGTACCGAACACAGAGTAATAATACGCTAAGGTCGGTTAAAAAATCTAGACTAAAACCGGAAGATTATGATTACGCTAAAAAAATTAGGGCACACTTTTTAGGGAAACTAATGCTACTACAATTGGGTGGCAAACACATTACTCCCTATAGATCAGAACTCCTCAAGGTGTTGTCTCAAGAAAATACTACTACATACATGCAAGAACATGCAGGGATGTTGATGACACTTCCAAGATTGTATGTAGAAGATATGTTTTTAGACGATCTTAAAGAGAAGTATGATAACACTTCCTGGAGAATGACAGAAGTTCATAATGAAAATGTAGAACGCACACTGACTTATATAGGAAACCATCCTAAAAAAAGTTTTAGATATGGGTACCGCAAAACTAGTAACGACATGTTTACATGTAACTGGTTTCATGATGACAATGATAGATTATATTTAATAGAAACAGATGATGATTGTCCTTATCGCTTTTTCTTTAAAAAACTAATAAACAAACCTTTTCGTATAGTGGGTAAGCCTATAAAACATCATAGTAGAGATGATTTAAGATACTATCAACTACACGATTACTATTTTGTACCTAACGCAGATTAAATAAATAGTTTTATGTATACTAGTGATTTATTTGAAAGTGTAGGGTTTCCAAATCGTAAACAAGGCGATGAGTTTTATAATCCAAAAGATGATAACGACACCGCTACTTTTATTGAACTAATTGCATACCCTGACGGTACAACAAAGTTTGAAACTCCTGAATTAAGAGATCAAACTCTTAAGAGTTTTTCAGATCAAGTTAAGGGTAATGTTTTTATTTTAAATAAACCCACCGCTAGTTTATTAGGTCTTTACATTGTCCATATGGTAGACAGTAAAGGACAAGATGATTATTATGTTAAGTATGTTCGTAGCACTGCTAACCTAGCAGGTATACTAACACAGATCCCAGTAAACATAAAAGCCCCTGGTCATGGTGGATACAGATTTGGCAGCAAGAGTGCTAGAAAAGAGGCATATGCTATAAAACCAAGTAATATTTTTACTAGTGAAGGTCCATATGAACCTGCTCAAATTCCTGGTTATATTCAAGCAGCACAGGGCATGCCAGATGATCTTAAAGCACAAATGGTAGGTTATTTAAGTGCACTTGTTAAGGGTAACAAAGACTTCTTGATGCAGGATGGCGACAAATATAGATCTGTACATGAAAATTATACAGGTGAATTTGCTGCTCCTATTGCTATTATTACAGCACAAGTAAATGAACAAGCAATCAGACAAAAGGCAGAACAAACACTATTGGGTGGCGAACGTTTTGCAAATTGTAAAATAGTCTTTCCACTAAGTGCTACAGAAAAGCTAGTAGATAGCAAACTGGTTGCTCCAAATGGCCGTACAGTTAGAGTGAGCAGTAAAGCTGAAAGTGGTGGTGGTGCTGCCGCTAGTATGGAAGGCTTAATGGATACTATTAACCTAAAACGTAATGATCCCGATTTTAAGCCTGTTATAGATCAGTTTGGTCCTGAATTGCGTATGATGGAAACTGTTGTAAAAAACAATGCAGTAGATGGCTTCCTAATACTTGCAAGAGAACAAAAACTTATAGACCAGCAGGACGAGCAAGCAATTAGGGCTGGTATTGCTAGAGCAAAAGAAGGCCAAAAGAGCACACTAGAGCAACTTACTAGTAGACTACAAAACTATGTAGGCAATTATGGTGCAGATACAGACAATCCAAGATACAATGTTGTGTATCATGCAACAGCAGCACTAAGCAGAGTACTAGGTGCTAAACTTGGTGAAATGAATGTAACTGGTGCCGTTAAAGCGATACTTAATTATAGTTCATTTGTACAAATTTATGCAGGCACACAAAAACTAGGCAATGATATAAAAATGAATAGTTTTAAAATGGTGTGGCCTCCAGAGTATGATGGTACTGTATATATTGACACTGCTAAGAACTTTACTGGTACAGAGATACGCGGCAAAATAAGTTTCAAATTTAAATGATAGAATATGCACTAGCATTAAGTTTCCACCTTGGGCTTAAAAATGATTACAATAGTGTACACCCACATATAAGATATACTGACAAAGGTTTTATTGCTGGCGTTTACTACAATTCAGAAGACAATATAAGTTTTTATGCTGGAAAACGCTGGGAGCATGGAGGCGTTGGATTTGAGGCAGGTGCTGTAACAGGATATTCCGGAGCGCCAGTAGTTCCTTATGGTCGTGTAACATACAATAATTTTTTTGCAGCACCAGCAATAGAAAAAACTGACACAGTTAGAGTAGGCGTAGTTTTAGGTTACGAAATTAAATTTTAAGATGCGCTAATTTTGCATATCAGACATTATTGCGGCGCAACATTTTTCCTATTGATCTCCATATAAATAATATTGTACAATTAGAGTATAGCATATCCCATGCTTTACAAGAGATGCACTAGTACAGGCATCGTGGTAGCGCCGGGAGAGACCGGGGTCGTAATTCCTACATTACACATACATATACACTTATAAGGAGATGAAGCAATGACTTCACTAGCAATGACGGCTGACCATAGCCTACACTTTGTTGCAGAGTGGTTTAAAAGACTTAATGCAACTCTCACTCACAGAGCACAGATAAAAAGAACAATGACAGAGCTCAACAAACTTAGCGACCGCGAGCTTCAGGACATTGGCATACATCGCACACAGATTACTAGCATCGCAATGGGAGTACACAGAAATGACTAAAATTTTTGCTCCAATTCTAACAGCACTAGTTATTATTAGCGTAATGGGTGTAACATTTGTTGCACCAAATTTAAAATATTTCATTTAAGGAGTGGGACTATGACATTCTGGAACAGAGTTATAAAGTTCTTTGAACAGATTGCAAAGCACAGAGTTGAGCGTGAATTGGCCATGCACAACATGACTTTTAAATTAGACAAGTAAACAAAAATTTAATAAAATAAATATTACTATGCAAACTTTTCTTAAAAGCCTAAATAAAATTTTAACATGTTTTTTAAATAGTATAGCCGGTCATAATAAAGGTCTACATGAATATTATATAAAAGAATATGGAAAAATAGAAGGCGAAAAACTCTACAGAGAATATCTAGTAGATTACAATAATGTGCAGAGTTTAAAAAGGTTTTAAGCCTAGTAAAAAACTAAAAACTCAAACCGCCACTGCAAAGTGGCGGTTTTTTTATATAAATAGCCTTGGAGGAGTACGGATATGAAAACTGTCATAGTTACAGTTGTTTTCAGTTATGTACTGTTGACTCAGGCATTTGCAAGTGAGTTAAGGCAGACTTGGAAAAGCCCTGCATTTAGTGGACAAGGCTATAGCAGTCATGTATTGACCATTGAAAATCTAACACATCAACGCAAAGCAGAAATTAAATCAAAAGAAGAAGCCGCAGCAAGAGAAGCGGAACGAGACGCTGAAAATACAAACATTAATAAGTTCCTAAGAAACTTTGAAAGCCGAGTATATGCTGAATTGAGTAAACAGTTAAGTGAAAAACTGTTTGGAGAAGCAGCACAAGACAGTGGCACAATTGATATTATGGGAAATACTATTGAGTATAGTAGTGATGGAACAGCCGTGACAATGATTGTTACTGATGCTGATGGAACCACTACTACTCTTGTAGTACCACTATCAGGATTTGGATTCTGATGTTAAGACTTGCTGCAATATGTTTACTAGCCTTGGGCTTGAGTGGGTGTATGATGGGCCACGAAGTTGCAAAAACTATGGAGCCCAGTGTGGCAGTAACTCCAATGCAACCTGGATTAAGAGACTTTCCCAAAATATCCAATGGCAAGCCAGTAACAGTTGCAGTTTATAATTTTCTTGATAAAACAGGACAACGCAAGCCTGCAGATAACATAGCAAACATTAGCACTGCTGTTACCCAGGGTGCAGAGATATATTTAATTAAAGCATTAGACGATATTGCTGACGGAAACTTCTTTGATGTAGTCGAACGCAACGGAATGGAATCACTTATAAAAGAACGACAAATTATTCGCCAGGCACGAGAAAAGTATGATCCCAATAAAGACCTGGCACCATTAAAATTTGCAGGTGTTATTATTGAAGGTGGTATTGTTGGATACGATTCCAACAAACATACAGGCGGCGCCGGCGCAAGAATAATGGGCATCGGACCACAAACAGAGTGGCGTGTTGATATTGTTACGGTAGGTATTAGAGCAGTAAGCGTTTTAACAGGCGAAGTTATATTAGCAGTTAGTGCGGAGAAGACAATACTAAGTACCAACACCGCTATTAATGTATTCAGATTTTATGATTTAGGCACAAAAGTTTTAGAAATTGAAGCTGGCACTAGTACAAATGAGCCAGTCAATTATGCGGTACGGCAAGCAATAGAGTTCGCCGTGGTGCAGATGGTAGAAGAGGGAAAGAGAAAAGGATACTGGAATTATGATAGCACAAAAATTCCAGAAAAATTTATAAAGAAGGAGTCTACACTCGATTTAAGAGACGTCAAGTAACCGAGAGTACTTTAGGAGGATTACTATGAGAGGCATAGTAGTAGGAGGAGCAATATTGCTATTAGCAATGTCCAGTAGGGCATTTGCTGATAACTTGATCTATATAGATCAAACAGGCAGTAGTGCAACCATAAACATTAACCAGGACGGTACAGGTAACCGTGTTGGTGCAAGTGGCGATGACAGCGTAAGTGATGGTGCAACCACCACTATGGACATCGATCAAGTTGGTACAAGCAACGTCTTGGATTATGATATCTATGGCGACACAGCCAACATTACTTCCAATATAACTGGTAACTCATCAGACATTGATATTCAGGTTGGTACCACAGGCGGTAGCAACGGTGGATCAGATGATGTTGACATTACAATTAATGCAAGCGGCGGTAACTCAAATACAGTTAGTGCAAATGTGGGCACATCCGCAAGTGGTGTTGATGATGTTGACATTGATGTTGATATTACTGGCGGAAGTAATAGTGTAACAATAACAGAAAACTCAACAGCAGCAAGTATTTCAGATAAAATCACAGATGTAGATATTACTGGTAGTACAAACACTGTCACAGCAACAAAGAGCGGTGCTTCACAGCACGACACAACATTGAATATAACAGGCTCAAGTAATACATTTAGTGTTACACAGTCTGGAGCAGAAGCGAGCACTGTAGATGTTACAACGAACGGGTCTAGTAGTAGCGTTACTATTACTGTTACAGATTAATTTTGTAACAGAGTCACATGCAGCCGTAGGGCAAGTTGAACAGCAGTTGGGTACTGCTGAAGTGCTGCGATCTGGTGACAAAAAGACCAGCAGTGTTGGATTTGGCATAGAGATGATGGATGAAGTCAGATCCGGCAACGGTATTGTAGGTATAGGATTTGAAGATCAAACAAAAGTTCGTGTTGACAAACATTCAAAGTTAGTCATAGATGATTTTATCTATGACCCCAAGAAACCCAATGCAAGCAAACTAGGACTAAAGGTTGCGTTGGGCACTGTCCGATATGCCAGTGGACTTATTGCTAAACAGAATAGACAGTCTGTTAGCATCCGCACTCCCACCGCTTCCATTGGTGTAAGAGGAACGGCATTCAGTATGACTGTGGATGAGATAGGTCGTTCATTAGTCATACTGTTGCCTAACCCGGACGGCACAGTAGGTGAAATTGCTGTTACAAGTGATGTAGGAACTGTCATAATGAATCAAGCATTCCAGGCTACACTTGTTACTGCTACTGAAAAGCCACCTGCTAAACCAGTAATACTGGATCTATCAGAGGCAATGATTAATAACCTCCTAATTATCAATCGCCCTAAAAGAATTGAAAAAGAATACTCAACAGATGAAGAAAGTAGCAATGTCCTAGATTTTAATGAACTGGACGTTGACTACCTAGCAGCAAATGAACTTGAAGAAGAGCAATTAGAATTTACAAGACTGGACTTTAACTTGTTAGATGCTGATTTACTACAAAATATTCTGGACATTGTAAACAGACGATTAGCAAGTGCAGATCGTTTTCCAACCAATCCTATATTTTCAGGACAATACGAAGGTGGTAACACACAGATATTTGGCGGCGAGAATGAAGATTGGGAAATATACAGACAAGTTGATGGACGCATAGTTAGTATTAAAACGCCAAGCACACAGGATACTCAGATAATTTTAAATCAAGCAGGTAGTGCAGTTACATTACACACAACGGAGGATGCTAGTGATTCGGTTATTACTATTACTCAAAATTAGCATCCTAGTTTTTACTAGCGTTGCTCATGCTGACAATATTATTAATATTGAACAAGTTACGAGCGGCAACTCTAATAATATTACTGTTAGCATGGAAGGTAGTGGCAACAAAGTAGATTACAGCTTTGGCGGCGCTGGCAATACAGTAACCATAGACCAAAAAGGCGATGATGGTTATGTTGGGTATACAACAGCCTGGGGCAGTGGAGCACAGTGGGGCGGCGACTTGGACGGCGACAATAATAACTTGAATATAAAACAATTATGTAATCAATCTCCATGTGGTGGAGATAGATTTGAATTTCATATCGCAGGCAATAGTAATGATGTTGATTTTTACCAGGGATATAGAGCATATAGTGATGGTACACTAGATACGGTGGATGATTATGAATATGGTGGCCACTTTGTGCAGTTAGACATCCACGGTTCCAACAATAAATTTTTAGGAAGTCAACGAGCAAATAATTCAGGTCACGAACATTCAAATACAACTGGCATATATGGTAATTACAATAACGTTTTTGCTGTACAGTGGGGCAATCAAGATAAGACAATAAACTTAACAATTAACAATAGCAATAATGATGTAGATATTGTGCAAAAAGGCAGCGCACCTCATACTGCTACCATCAATTTAAGTGGTGACTATGGAACAACTCTAGACTTACTGCAACAAAGTGATACAACACAATCTTATTCTCTGAGCCAAAACTGTCTAACAGCAGGCGGTTGTAGCGTAAGCGTTACACAGGGTAACTAATAAATACTACAGTTATACAGATAGATTCAATAGCAAATCAAGAATAATAGTTTGAATCAACACAAGTAAAATACATCGATAATATTATAACGCCCTTATTTTGTAGAGGAGAGAAAAATGAGGCGTCTATTATTGACTAGCGTCAGTGTGGCTGCACTGATGTCAACAACAGCCATGGCTGGAACTGCTAGCCTACAAGCATCAGGCATGGGATTGCTTGAAAACGAATGGGTTAAAGCAGGTATAAACACAACAACAGGTACACTAGGTTCAGGAAACGGCACAAGTCCAGGATTATTGTTTGATCCAACAGGAACTGGAACATTCAACCCTAGTTACGACTATCTAACCCCAGGATCACCATTTGATGGTTTTGCTGTGAAAGTAGATGGAACAAATTACTATAATAACAACGCTGGAAACCAAGTTAACATAACAAAGTCCGGAGATGGAACAGGAGATAATGTTATCGCCTGGGACGGCAGTGTGTCCGGTGTTTTTGATTTGACAAATAACTATGTATTGTTAGCAGGAAACCCATACATTGATATTACCACAAGTATTACAATGAGCATTGCTGCTGACAGTGTAAGTTTTGCAAAATACATTGATCCAGACAGTCAGGGTATGCCTGGCGACAGCTCAGCAACTGACAATGTGTTAGGTTATGGAGTTATTCCAAGTACTAATGTTGCGTTCTCAGAAGCAACTGTAAGTCGTTACGCATTAGGTATCTATACAACAGATACAAACGTAACCGCAGGTGTAGAAAACTGGACACAAGAAGCTGATGGCTATAGTGGCACAAACTATACAGACGCAGATGGTAATGCTTTAACCTACGGCACTAGTGACGACACCATTGGTATTAGTTGGACATGGACAGGCGTTAGTGCAGGTGACGTTTTAACAGCAAGTTATGCTTACATCTTTGGTCCAAGTGCATTTGATGCAGCAGATGATGCTGTATCAGGCGGAGCAGGTGGTGGCGACACTACTGTTACAGATGGTTGGGGTACAGTTACAGACGTTGGTTCAGCAACTGATGCGGCAGAAAGTGGCGCAACAGGCGGTGATTCATCACCAACAGTTGTTAGCACAAGTACAGAAACAATTACAAGCACAAGTGAAGCAACAAGTACTACACTTCCTGTTCTTACAGCAAGTTTAACACATCATGAAGCAAGTATTGCGGGTGGTGTACAAACAGTTGACAGAGAAAAAACTACAACTGTAACTACACCTGTAAATGTTACAACTACAAGTTTTGTACGAACAACAACAACATATAGTGATGGTAGTACAACTACTTCAGATGGCGAAGCCACAAGTACAGTAGTAGTACGCAACGATGTTGTTTCAAGTTTAGAAATACTTCCTGACTTATCAGGACGTATTGATCAACAGCAAAAAATGGATGCAATTGGTGAAAGTATTAACCGTGGCATGCATGTAGATCCGTTTAAAGCAGGTGGTGCTAAAACTGAATGGGGTCAAATGTGGGCAATAGGCGGTTATGGCAAAACCAAATTGGATAACAGTTACGAAGCAGATACACAAAGTTTTGGCTTACAAATTGAATTCCAACCAATGGCAGAGTGGCGTATTAGTTTAGGTGTGGCAAAATCACACACTGATCTTTCTGGTACAGGTAGCTCAAGTGACTTGGATAAAATAAATGTTAACATTGGTAGCATTTATGATTTAGGTAGCATAATACTTGTTACAGATGCTGGTATTGCTAAAAATGAATATACAAATTCAAGAGACATTGATGTTTATTCAAATGCTAGCCAATCAGAAGGTACTGACATGATACTTAAACAGCGTGTATACTACAAGTTGAGTGACAGCATTACTCCATTTGTTGGTGGTGCCGTTACAAGAACATCTAGAGATGCTTATGCAGAATCTGGTTGGGTAGTAACTGCAAGAGAAGTTGGCAAGGTAGAAGAAACTACAGAATACGGTGAAGCAGGCGTTCGTTTACAACATAGCGTTGCAGGCTTTGATGTATTTGGACAGGGTAGTATTACTACAGACGAATATATGACTGCAAGTGCAGGCATTAGTTACGAAATTACAGAAAATGCTAGTGTAAGCATTACTGCTAATGGTAGCAAACAGGATGATATGAAATCCGTATCGGGTAACTTATCAGCAAACATTAAGTTTTAATGTACTGGGGGGCGTTAAGCCCCCCTTTTACTAAATAGAGTTGCAATGGGAAAACTTTTAACCAGCACTTGGATGGCTGTTGTAACTCTATTAATATTAGTCACCCTGCGTGTTTGGGACCCAGCTCCTGTAGAAACACTGCGACTAAAAGGCTTTGATTACTTACAAAGCCAAGAGCAAAAACAGCAAAGCAAAGACATTGTACTCTTAGACATAGGTGAACCTAGTCTGGATGCGTTTGGTCAGTGGCCCTGGCCACGTGATTACTTTGCAAGCATAATGATGAAGTTGCGTGAAAATGGCGCACAACTTATAACATTTGTAGTGTTTTTCCCAGAAGCAGATCGTATGCAACAGGATCCTGCATTTGCAGATATACTGTCACAGGATCCCTATACAATACTAGCACAAACAGCAACTAACCGTGCGCTTAAAACACACGGCAAACACATTGCAGCAAACTGGATAGGTGATGATCCCACACCCTGGTTATACAACTGGCCCGGACTTGTTAAGAACATTGACCTATTAGAAAATGCTGCTAAAGGTGTTGGCATGGTTGCAGTAGCACCTGAAGTGGATAATCTTGTTAGACGACTACCCTTGGTGGTAAGGATTGCGGATCAAATATATCCTAACCTTGCTATAGAGTTTATTCGTGTAGCAACCGGTGATCCTGGTTATCAGATTAAAACAGGTGAAAGTGGTATTCAGGCCGTAAGAGTGCCTGGATATAATGTTGTTAAAACTGATCCTCATAGTAGAATGTGGATTGACTTTAACAAAACCTATGACAGAATTGAAGTGTCGGAGGAAGACTGGAGCAGGGTAAATGGCAAGCATGTGTTCATTGGAACTACAGCAGCCGGACTTGCCAACTTCATTAGTACGCCAACGGGCCTTGTATATCCACATGAAATACAAGCGAGCCTGGTTCAAACAATCCTAGATGGAACCTTTATACAACGACAAGACTTTATGAACACACTGGAAGCAATAGCGTTTGCAGTGTTTGGCATAATACTCTTGTTGGTTGTTCCCCGTACAAGCGTCTTGCTCACAGTACCAGTATTGCTGTTATACCTGGGCGGCGTAGGGGGTTACAGTTATTATGAGTGGACAGATAGTAAAAATCTTGTGGACGCAACCTTCCCAATGGCAGCGGGCTTTTTACTATTTGCTCATCTCATATACAATAACTTTGCAAGAGAATTCCGTCAGAAGATGGAAATTAAAAAACAGTTTGCAGGTTATTGCTCACCCGAAGTTGTTAAAATACTTCAAACAAATCCGGACTTGATCAAGAAGGGTGTTAAAAAAGATGTTAGCGTTATGTTTAGTGATTTGCGTGGATTTACTCCCATTGGCGAACATTATGGTGACGATGTACAAGGCTTAGGAGAATATATGAATGGGTATATGGACTCAATTACCCGACCAATTCTGGAAAAAAATGGTATGGTTATTAAGTATGTTGGGGATGCTAGCATGCATATCCATGGCGCTCCTATCGACGATCCTAATCATGCTCATACTTGTGTGGATGTTGGATTAAAGATGATAGATGCTGTACAAAAATACAGCGCAGAAAAGGTAGCACAAGGATTACCCAAAGCAGAGATGGGCTTTGGTATTAACACTGGTGATGGCTTTATTGGCGAGATGGGATCAACTGCCAGACACAGTTATGACATTTTAGGCGATATGGTTAGCACCGCAGCACGTCTAGAAGCACGTTGTAAGGCATATGGTGTACTGTGTATTATTGGTGCAGAAACATACAAACGCACCAGTGACGACTTCTTTTACTTGTTCTTAGATAACCTACAGCCCAAAGGCAAAAGCACTCCAGACTTTATCTATACAGCTCTAGGTGGCGACAGTAGTGGTTGGACCAAACACAAGTCAGATCATATTGAAATGCACAAACTTTACAAAGCACAAAAGTTTGATGAAGCCATTGCGATGTGTAAAACGATGTATGGTAACTTTGATGGTAAGATGGACAAGTATTATGACATCTGGATAGAGCGTTGCGAACTAATGAAGACACAGGACTTGCCCAAGGATTGGAACGGCGCATTTGTTGCTACGGAGAAATAATCCTAATAACTTTCTTATGCCAAACATATTCAGGCCAGGGCACTATATTTGTATATTCAATCTGTGTTATATACCATGGTTTTACTAAGTTAAATCTATTATCCAATAGCAAATCGTTTACTCTGACTATGGCATGATACATATTGTCTTTTGGACTAAAAACAGTATATAGTCTAGGTTTGTAGCCTTGCTCGTCAAGTAATGTATAGATTGTTACAGCAAAATCATCACAATCACCATAAAACCTTCTGTTCTTTTTCACTCTATAACTATAGTCTATCCATAAATCTTCGCCAGGACGGTCACTTACATAACTAAAGTTTTTGTAAACACGATCGAATATGTTATAAATTTCAACAGACCTGTCTTGCTGGCGTATAGCCTGATCTAGTATGCTGTTTATATTTTGAGCATAAACACCACTAGAAATTAGCAGAGCAACAACTAGAGTGCTACACCAAACATATAGCCTAGCCATAAACCTAATGTGAATCCAGCCGCTAATGCAACAACCAGATCACTGCCTTTGTACTGATAGGGAAACTGTTCTTTCATTAGTTCCCGCATTCTTATTTCAGAGTCAGGTAACTTTTTTGTTTGACTTAGAAACTTCATCGACCTCTTCCTCCTTTACAGATATAAGTTTGTCCTCGCTTAATCTGTGCTTTTCTTGATACTCTAAAATCATGTTTAGTTTTTGATTTAAGCGTATAAGGTCATTGTCTAACATTCTTATACGATCAATAAGTGCAATTAGCGTAGTGTTTGCTTCGCCAATTACAGGCTTTACTGTTTTGGTGCTCCATTGCCAAACGTAAAATACAAAGTAACCTAATCCTACTGCCGCTACAATAGGAAATCCAAAATCTTTAATTAGTTGTGCTATGTCCATCCCACTGTCCTTTAATAAACCATTTTGTTAATTTGTCCATCTTAACAAGTTTGCCGGTTTCGTTGACTACAAAAATGTCGCCAACTTCAAATAACTTTTTATCCAGTAATTCAGTAGGCCAGTTTGTATCAGGCACTACAGTTAAATCACCATTTGGATCCTGTTGTATAGTGTAATCTATCCATGATTTAAGACCACTCATTAATCTCTCCTTGCATCTTTTTTGCCATCTGCTCTGGCAATACGGTCCATATCAGGACGCACTCCGAAAGCATTGCTCATCAAAGTGTCGATGCGTATGACATCATGGTTCATAGTTTGCACACGGTTGTCCAGTGCAGTAATGATACCTTTCATACCATTAATGCTACCTTCAACTGAGTTCAAAATAAATTTTACTGATAAAAAAACAAAATAGCCCGCTGCACATGCCGCGGCGATGGGGAAGCCCACCTCGGCTATCAGACCAAAGATCTCCATCTTTGCACTCCTCGATTCACATCCTAGGATGTATACTTACTCTCCAGAAGTATTTAGTTAAAGGAGTACTATTATAGAATAATATGTGATGTAGTGACAAAGTTGATCAATGCTAGTAAGCCATAGCCAAACTTTTCCATACTTTACATACGGGCTTCGTTTTACTAGTGTGCTTTTAACGAAGTCAATGTGCCAGTGCGCCAACCAGTCTATTATACCAGCGAGTAAGGCAGTAACAGGGCCAACAAACATAAGTGCTACGAAAAAGGTAGCAATGCCATGCAACCCGTAATGATACTGGGCAAGTTTACTATAATAGTTTGCTTTGTTTAGGGGGCCTTGCATACCTTGTATGCCAATGTCCACTATAGCATGCTTGACTAGCAATGCTAAGAAAAAGGTTAATTCCATAGAATTATTTATAGACTAAATATTATAAACAAGTTAATATATGAATATGCAAATAATACTCGGAAAAGAAATCGCAGATCAAGTTGGCGACAAATATATTGTCCTTGAACTTGACACATTCAAACACGACAGTGAACTTAAAACTGCCTATGCAGTACTTGATGCTGGTGCTATTCCTCTTGGGGAAATGCAAGAGATACCTAAATGGGTAGAGCATCATAATAAGATTATAGAAAACTACCGTAAACAAAACTGGAGTTTTTGTGAGCAAATGATTGAACACTGCCAGAACCGCTGGGGTGGCGAATTGAATAGTTTTTACACAGATCTCTATGTTAGAATACAAGACTTAAAAAATAAAGAGTTATCAGATTCCTGGGATGGAACACTACAAAGATAGTTGACATTATAACAGTATCGTGTATAATGATAATAGTTGCTGAGGGATAAACAATGGCAGACAAAAAGTTTAATAAAATTTCAGATCTTATGGATCGTCATTATTTTGATCCTAAGGAAACTGGACCACGAAAGCGTACAGAGTATCGTGGACAATTAAGAGAACAGGCTCGCATTGCGTATAGGATTGCTAAAAAGTCCCTTAGAGACATTCAACGAGCAGAAACTGGAAAAGATCCTGAATAGGATTATTTCTTAAGGTAAACCTGCGGAGCAAGACAACACCTAGCGGTTGTCAGATACAGGGCGAAGGCGGGGGCCACTGTAATCAACTATAAATAGGCACATGATAGTAATTGCACCCTATCCCAAGGGATTTAAACTAGAGCAGACTGCACTAAGTTATTATTACTACAACACAGGTAGTAATATACCAGCCATCGTTCAAAGAAAACACAAACTTGCCTATACACATTATAGTAATGTTAAGCGTTGGTGTAAGGACAATCTTAGTGGGCCATTTGAGATAACCCTAGATGATATACTACATGACGGCGTGCGTGTTAGATTAAGTACTAGTGATGATTTAGCATTTTTTCAACTAAGATGGTTAGTTTAATTTTATGAAAAAGAATTTTTATCTATTATATCCGCCAGGGTATATGGGAACTTATTTAAATTGGATTATTCAAGTAAGTGATAAACAAGGCAATGCTGTACTAAATCCAGTAACAGAAAATGCTAATGCCCATAATCATATAAAGCGACCAACACATCAAGTTATTCTTAAACATGGCATTTGGCGCTTATTAAATAAACCTCAAGAAAAGTTGGTTCATTGTGTTCATACAACTAGTACAGCAGAAGACTATACTGCAAGGTCAGCTTGGGCAGCATACTTTATTTTGCTAAGTGACCCAGATCCTGTTATTATTAATATTCATGATAATAATGATGATGATATTTATAAATTTGGTGCACTTAACACATATACTAAATGGAAACCTTTTCTGAAAACCAGAGAAGTATGGTTGCCTGAACTTTTTTCAAAAGCTCTTGCAGGTGACACGCCGCCCGAATTTTTAGCAGAGAATTGGAAAAAAATTTTCCAAAACAATAGTCCCTTAAATATGGAAGAGGTATATTTTAATTTGGATAAGCAACGTGCCTGGTTGGATATTCGTATACAAGAAAGTCCAGATGAGGTATTTGAGAACGAATATAACATCAGTAGAGATATCAAACCAAATACAATCTTTGACATAAACATGACTGACATAATGAAAGCAAATTTTATTGATAAGTTTGCTGAAATTTTGGCACTAACTGATAGCGCAGAATATGATTTTACTTATGCTAAAGAGTATCATCAAACTTATGTTAAAGCACAAAATAATTTTTTATTATTTGATGCAATTAAGAAATTTAGAGAAGATGGTGTTCGCGTCGATTGGTGGGACACTAATCCTTTAACAAAATCTTTTTTTATTTTAGAAACAATGAATGGTTGACATAAACTCAGACTCGTTTATAATAATAATTATAGAACATAAGATTCCGTAGCTCAGAGGATAGAGCATCCGCCTTCTAAGCGGATGGTCGCAGGTTCGAATCCTGCCGGGATCGCCATTTGGAGTAACTCGATGACGATGCATCTTGTAGGTCCTTATTTGACCACAACCAACTTCAGGCCTCGCAAGGCCAAGAACAAAAGCAAGGCACAACTTGCTACAGATGCAGCTCATGCAAAGTTTCTCAAGAAGATGGGTTATAAGGGGAATGGTGTCAGTGGTAGCACAGTAGTCTCCAAAACTAACAGCGAGGGTTCGATTCCTTCTTCCTCTGCCATCCCTAGCATAGGTGATGGTGTCGGTTATAATCCAGGTATGTCTCGGCGTAAAGAAAATGTCTATAGTGGCGAGCGCAAACTGTTAGGCGTTGCCACTATGCATAAATCCAATATGGTGCCAGTATTTTCCAGTGAAGATGCTGAAGCAATATCCAAGATGAGACGTGGATGAAAACCATTATTCACATTAATAAGAATCTAAAACAGTCTAACGATAAACATGGTAGAACACTACCAGTATGTCGTGTTGAAGTAGATGGCAAAACCTGGTATGGGAGTAGTGTAGACATTCTTGGTCCAAGTAGGATGGTATACAGTCCTGACAAGCCTAGACAGTGTGGTGCTAAACTGTGGATCGAAACAGATAGTGATGTAGTTATACACGACAAAACCACATACAAGGAAATGGATCGCAGTTTATGAATAAAGAACTTGTAGATAGTTTAGCAAAAAAAGCTACAACTGAAATATTGGGTGTGCCCTGTTTAAACGAGACAAAGTTTGCTCGATTAATTATAGAGCAATGTTGTGAAGTAATAGAAAATAATACAGTTACAAACGGAGCCGGAGGGTTCCTTAAAGTTGGTACAGCAGAACAAATTAAACAACATTTTGGAGTAGAATAAAATGGCAAAATTAGGAAAATTAGTAAAAGTAAATGATCAATTAACAATTAATCGTTATGACAACGGCTGGATGGTCGAAGTTGGCGGTCGTAACAAGAAAGAAGATTGGGTAACTGCTAAGGTCATGTGCAGTTCAGAAGACGATCTCGTTGCACTCATTAAAGAATACAATACTATGGAAATAAACGACTAATGGGTCCTCCAATCCCAAGTGAACTTCAGGCAGCAGTTGAGCGGCAACGTCGTATTAGAATACGTCTTGCCCTTGCTGCATATGCATATGAGTTTGATAACGACAGTATTATAACTGATGCAGAGTTTGATGAACTTGCGGATCAAGTTATACCCAGTATTGAAACTGGGAACGAGGTAATGGATAAATTCTTTAAAGATATCTTTATTCCTGATACTGGTATGTGGGTGCACAATCATCCAGAACTGGACAAACTTAAAGATTTGTACGAGAGATTAAAAAAGGTGGGCGTTTATTAATGGCAGACTGGAAAAAATATTTGTCACCACATGGACAATCTAAACAAGTATGTGAGTATGTTGTTAGCAAGTTTGGAGACTATGCCGGTGACAATCTAGGATTAAAACGCTGGGTAGAGTGCAGCAAACAATGTTTAGAGGATGCTCACAATGACGATTAGATACACAGAAGAACATGAATGGCTGCGCCGCGAAGGCGATGTTCTAGTTGTAGGCATCAGCAAGTATGCTGTAGAACAACTGGGAGATGTTGTGTTTATTGATTTACCTCCAGTGGATAGTTCATTTAGTGCAAATGCAGATTGTGCTGTAGTTGAAAGTGTCAAAGCAGCAAGTGACGTTTATTGTCCTATTGCAGGAACTATTGTAGAAGTAAATCCTATTCTAAATGACGATCCTGAAATGGTTAATCGTGAGCCACTATCAGATGGATGGTTTTTTAAAATGGTTCCCGACAACTGGGACGATGTTGACGCACTAATGACAGAAGAGCAATATCAAGAGTTTATTGCATAATGGAAAAGCCTCCCGTTAAACATGGTTTTTTTACACGGGACGATGAGTGGTTGGATCAATTTTGTGATTTTTTACGAGCAAACTGGGATACGCCCAGTATACCTGTAGAAGAAATTTTAGAACGAACAGGGTTAGAAAGAATAGACTTGCCAGTTGGTAGAATTCCATTTTACTATGAATTTATGGCAGACCAAACATACAGACTAGTGTGGACTAGTCCCAAGGAATACTAATGAAAATAGGCATAGCAAGTGATCACGGTGGGTACGAACTAAAAGAATATCTAATAAAATGGTTAACAAAACGAGATTGTGAAGTATTTGATCTAGGTTGTTATTCCAAAGACAGTGTGGACTATCCTGTTTATGGTAACATAGTAGGACAAAGTATAACACAAGGTGAATTCGACTACGGAATAATTATTTGCGGCACTGGTATCGGAATCAGTATTGCCGCCAATAGGTATCCTAGTGTAAGAGCGGCATTGTGCTATGATCTCACCACTGCTAGATTGTCCAGAGAACACAATGATGCAAACGTACTAGCACTTGGCGCACGTCAAACTGCTCCAGAACTTGCTAGAGAAATCGTTAGTGTGTTTTTGTCAACGGAGTTTGATGGTAATAGACATCAATCCAGAGTTAGCATGTTGTCTGTAGAATTAGACAGATTAGAGCAACACCGTGCAAATATACTAAAGACTGACTAAATTATCTCTTAGTTCCTGCCAACACTGGTCAGCAAACCCATTATAAAACCAATTATAATTGTGCTCTAGTATGGGCTTCATTTGTTCACGCATTTGCTCGCACTCTGCTAGAGTCATTTTGCCTATGCGATTTACAATGTCTGCTACTGCTTGTAATCGTTTATCCTCGTCCTGAATCTGGTCATATTCTTCACTCCAAAAACCATCAAAGGTTTTAAAGCCATAACCTTTAAGATAGTTTAGTGCACCTGCTCCGCAAAGTAGCACAAAGGGTTGCTTTAGCACAACGGGTTTAAAAACCTTTTCTGTTAGATGGACACGGTCAATCATTGTTTCAGAAACAATGTGTAAGAAACTAGTAGCCCATGGAGTAAAATTATAAATTTCTTTTTCTTCATTCCATGCACTAACAACTATTTCCGAACTACTGTTATTGTGATTATCGAAACTGTTGGGTTTAATTCTATTAGCAGGTAAAATTTCATTTAAACTAACGCCCGTATACGGATCCCGTTCTAGCAAACTATATAGACCAGCATTTACGTCTATTAGATTAAGAAATTTTATCCTATATTTTCTTTTTTCATCTATTAATCTATTTGCACAAATAAACTTATGTTCAATAGCTTTATAGTCCTCATAAAGTTTTATGCCAGTATAATTTCTATACCAATGTTCTGCTGCCAAGACGCCGTTGCCAAAAAAATGAACAGGTATACAATTATATTCATTTAGAGCACTTACTTCAGAAGAAATTTCGCTATGCAAAATTATGTAATCATTTTTAAAGTAATCGTTTGGTATGTCTAAAAATTTTTCTATGTAATTTTTTAAAATATTCCAAAATTTATGGTCAATTTCATAAAGTATAGGCTCAAAACTGTGATTAGTTAATGTAATTTGGCGATTGTAATTTAATTCAAAAAATACTTGTTTAAATGTTAGATCATGCGGGATCCGTGATACTGTTTTCAAAGGAATATATTCTTTCCATCTTTTTTTGGGATCAGAAAACACTGTGTCTAATTTACTATCATACCTATAGGTATTATTAAAATTTTTAATTTCTATGCAGGTTTTGTCCTGGTGTAAACATTCAACTAAAATATCAAAAATTTTAAAATTTATGTAGTCTAAATCTTGCATAATAAGTAACTATGTGAAAATATCTTCCAGTAATGAATGGGACCAGTTACGGTCTATAATTGTAGGCACTGCCAATTATGCAAATTGGCCAGTACATTGTCCTGACTTCAGGAAACAAGAACAAACAACTCTATGGACTGAAACTCCATTGCCAGCTGGGCCTGTACCAGATTATATTATACAGGAAGCTAACCAGGATCTCGATTATTTAGTTAGCTTTTTAGAGGGCTGCGGAATAACGGTATACAGGCCTACTGATATCAACTTCCAGGAAACAGACGGATTTTATAACTATTGTCCTAGAGATAGACTGCTGATACTTGATAATGATATCATAGATTGTCCAATGGCCTATGGTTGCAGGGATCAGGAATATGCTGCATATGACTTTTTACCACAGGATTGGGTACCAGCATTAGGGCACTGGGATGCTGCAAATGTTTGTAGACTTAATGATGATTTACTCTATCTTAAAAGTGAAAGCGGAGACCTGGCAGGCTATAGGTGGTTGTCAGATTACTATGCAGACAAGCGAGTACATCTAGTAGAGTGTTATAGTGGTGTTCATATTGACAGCACTATTGTTCCAGTAAGAGAAGGCCTAGTAGTTTTAAATGCGGCCCGAATAACAGAAGATACTGTACCAGCACCACTAAAAAACTGGGACAAGATATGGATTCATGAATGTGCACACCAACCTTTTATTAACTATCCCTATGCTAGTAATTGGATAGGAATTAACTTCCTAGTCGTTAATCCTAATAGCGTCGTGTGCGATCCCAACCAAGAGTTTTTACGGAGAGAATTAGATAAGTATAATATAGACTCTCAGGGTATAGATTTGAGACATAGTAGGACATTGGGTGGTGGGCACCATTGTGTTACTCTCGATTTACATCGTGAAGAATAATTATTTTAGGATACTAAATTGAACTCTTTGGAATATTTTTTGAAGGACATTAACATTAGCGTTTTTGCTAAAAGCAGTCAAGTCAAGGCAAAGACCTTTTTGGAAATACTGGATGTAAATCATAGCCCATCATTAGGCAATACCTATCTGGTTATAGGCAAAAACATTGTAGGTTACGGCCTACAACAACTGGGATATAATGTAACTATAGCAGATGGTTTAGATAGTGATTTAACTCTGGATGAAGTTATAGCAAGCAAGCAAACCTATGACTATATTATTGCACCAGATGAATACTTTGTTTACTTTGGTGACGAGTCCAAACAGATTGAAGAAATCAATACAATTTGTAAACTTGCAAGAATAGGTGTGTATACTACACTAAAAGATTATCGTAATATGCATGTCAGCCAAAGATTTTTTGAAGAACCTTTCGAAATTAAACAGGACTCAGGTAACAGCATAGTAATCAAAAAGCGTGACTGGGACCGTGAAGATAAACAAAAGTGGACACAGAGAGAATACATTATCGAGAACGACAGTTTAATTGTTTGTGATGCAGCTGAGTGCAGAACAATGTATTTCAAACAATTAGCAAAATTCAGTAGTGATGCTGGAGCCAAGAAATTTCAAGTAGAAAAGAAGCAAATGTATAAAGCACTTTTTAGTAAGGCTTATGAGTATATAGTGTACATTAGCTTCTAAACAAGGAGCGATCAATGAGCGCACAAGCAGCGTTTCGCGAAGGTTTAGATCAACAGATTAATAGTCTGATTGATGGCTATGTTAAAGAAGTTGTTAATCGCAATTTGCATCAGATTAACAAACAATTAACAGAACGCATAGACAATGTTTTAAGAACAAGCATAGGCGAAAAGATTAAAGACTGGGACTTCCCAGAGTCTAGTATACCCAGCACGAGTATTAACTGGAAAAATTTTAGTTTGTCTACAGATTCTGTGCAGGGTTACCGCAAACTTAGTGGCATTGAAGACCATAGTAACCAGGTAGAGTTAACTATTCTAGATGGCGCAGTGGTTGCAGAAAATAGCGTGTATACCAAACAAGTGGTAACTGAAAATCTAGCAGTAAATGGTGATTTTCATCTTAGTGACACAGCCTACAACAATTTAAGAGATAGAATAGCAAACAGTATTGCTATACCCGAAGTTCCTAAAATTCCAGAAATTAAAGACTGGAGTTTTAAAATTGCGGAAATGGATGCTAAAATTGAGGTTAACAGTAAGCGACAAGAAAATTTAAAGCAGTTAGATGTAAGTGGTGAAGCATATTTGAGTGAGACTCTGTATACAACGCCGGGCAACAATAGAGTAGGTATTAACACTATGGATCCTAGTGATGCACTTACTGTATGGGATCAGGAAGTAGAAGTCGTAGTAGGCAAACATGCTAGTCAACAGGGATATGTGGGCACAAGACGCAGACAGGATTTGAATATTGGCGCTAATAACAAGGTAGGTATCACAGTAACCAGTGACGGTGTTGTAAAAATAGATCGTTTACAATTAATGAACCGTATAGTTTCAGAAAGCGACTCAATACCAGGAACAGCAGCAAAAACTGGCGATATTGTTTTAAATACTAAACCCAAACCCGGCGGTTACATAGGCTGGGTGTGTCTAGACGGAATAAAATGGTCAGGCTTTGGTAAAATTGAATAATGAGCATAGCATTCTGTATAGGCAATGGTGAATCAAGGCAAGGATATGACACTCAGAGCCTTAAACAATCTGGCAAAATTTTTGGGGCTAATGCTTATCATAGAGATCATGTTCCCGATTTTCTTGTATGCTGCGATAAGCGTATGGTGCAAGAAGCGTTAAACAATAAAAACTACACAGGGCCCATTTACACAAGACCAGAGTGGATAAGTACATTCGCTAATCCCAGAGTCTTAAAACTGCCTAACTTTAGTTGGAACGAAGACCTAAAATGGCGACAACATTTTCACTGGGGCAGTGGATTACATGCTGTCCATCTAGCCTGCAAAATGAAGAATGATATAATAATTTGTATAGGTCACGATATGTATGGTATAGACAACCGGCACAATAACATTTACAAAGGCACAAACAATTATGAAGCAGCGGATCACCATGCAGTAGATCCCAGTTTTTGGATAAAACAATTTTTACTGCTCTTTGACGCTTTTCCTAAAATACAGTTTTTTATATGTCAACCCGATTACAAAAAATGGCAAATACCTGAAACCTGGTGCAATAAAGAAACACATGTAGGAGATAATTGCATTCTAATAAGGGACAATGTTTTCATACAAGAACTAGGGGATCTTAAAAATGAACTTGGGATCAATTAAAAAAGGATTAAATGGTCAAAAACTTATAAGCCATAGGGGCAATATTTGGGGTCCTTATCCAAGTAAAGAAAACCATCCAGACTATATACAAGCAGCACTGGATCGCGGTTATGAAGTAGAAATAGATGTATGGAGTACACCTGACGGTATGTATTTGGGACACGATGAGCCGCAGTATAGAGTGGACTATAGTTTTTTAACTATACCTGGTTTATGGTGTCATGCTAAAAACTTTCAAGCATTTGGTGCACTGATAAACACTCAAAAAATAAATTGCTTTTGGCATCAGGAAGATCAGTATACACTAACAAGCCATGGTTGGATTTGGGCTTATCCTGGGCAACCAGGTAACAAGCGTAGCATTGCAGTTATGCCTGAAAAACAACAAGTAGATGTAACAATCTTTGGCGGAATATGCAGTGATGTTATAGAGGATTATTTGGCAAAATGACTGTTAAACTTGTAGTTTTTGATTTAGATGGCGTGCTTATTGATAGCAAACAAATACATTATGAGGCACTCAATCGTGCACTTGGGCCTGAATATGCTATAGACATAGAAGAGCATTTAAGCACCTATGACGGGTTGCCTACAAGAACAAAACTTAACATGTTAACAAAACATAAGGGTCTTCCCACTGACAAACATGCTAGCATTGCCAGAGCAAAACAACATGCAACAGTTGAAATATTAAAGGAAACTGTACAGCCAAGATCCGAATTTATAGACATGTGCAGAGAATTAAGAGATCGTGGTTACATATTAGCCTGTGCAAGTAATGCTGTTAGAGAGACAGTAAAGATGAGTTTGTTACAGTTGGGCCTTGTAGAATATTTCGACTTTTGGTACAGTAACGAAGATGTAAGCAAGCCTAAACCACATTTTGAAATGTATTTTAAATGCATGCTCAAAGCAAATACAAAGCCTAGTGAAACACTTATAATAGAAGACAGTCACATAGGCAGACAAGCAGTGCTAGATGCTGGCTGTCACTTGCTAGCAGTTATAGATACACATGATGTATCACTAGGCAAAGTCCTAGACAAAATAGAAGAAGTAGATCGAACACCCAAACATAATATACCCTGGAAGAGTAAATCAATGAATGTACTAATACCCATGGCCGGTGCTGGCAGCAGGTTTGCTGAAGCAGGCTATACATTTCCTAAACCATTAATAGAAGTAGGCAACAAACCTATGATACAGGTTGTAGTAGATAACCTTAACATAGATGCACATCATATTTTCATTGTGCAACGAGAACACTATGAGAAGTACAATTTGGAAACAGTGCTTAACCTTATTAAACCTGGCTGTACTATAGTACAGGTTGATGGTGTTACTGAAGGTGCAGCCTGTACTACACTACTAGCAAGGGAGTATATTGATAATGAAGAACCGCTTGTCATCGCCAACAGCGATCAGTTCGTGGAATGGAACTCAAACGAAGTACTCTATGCTTTCAGTACAGAAGGAGTTGATGGAGGAATACTTACTTTTGAAAGCACACACCCGAAGTGGAGTTATGCAAAAATTAACGAAACAGGATGGGTTACAGAAGTTGCTGAAAAGCAGCCAATCAGCACTAATGCCACTGTTGGTGTCTATTATTATGCACGTGGTTGTGATTATGTTGCCAGTGCTGACGATATGATTGCCAAAAACATTCGTACAAACAACGAATTCTATGTTTGCCCAGTATACAATCAGTTTATAGAACAGGGTGCACGAGTTAGGATTAAGAATATAGAACGCATGTGGGGACTGGGAACTCCTGAAGATCTCACAAACTTTATGACCAACTACACTGGAACTTATTAACGGTTGACGTCTGTTGTGAATAGTATATAATAATATTATTACTACAATAGGTGTTTTATGCGTATAGGTTTTGCATGCAAATATTTCCATCCAGATCGCAGTTTGACCAAAAAACTGCTGGAAGAAATTGAGCGTCCTCTTAACGAGCGATGTACTACAATAACCTGGCTTAATAGACAAAAGCGTGAAGTTGCAGAGCAAAGACTCTGGGACATTATGGTACACAACATACAGGGCATAGAAAACTTAGTTAAATACGTGGGGAGTTTACCTGATGACTTACGAATGGTCCGCATTGGAAGTAATATCCTTCCTGCTTATACTGAGCCTAACTGGAGTTACTATTGGAAAGAACCTAGCGTTCAAAGGTATTGTGAGCGAGTATTTGCAAAAGTTGGTGATGTTGCAAGGGCTCTTGATGTACGCCTGTCTATGCATCCTGGTCAGTTCACTGTTCTGGCAAGCGATAATCCTGATATTGTAGAGCGTAGTCTAGAAGAGTTTGAATACCATACTGATATGATCAGATGGATGGGATATGGCAAACAGTTTCAGGACTTTAAATGTAATGTACATATCAGTGGCAAACAGGGCCCAGCAGGCATTAAAGCAATACTACCAAAACTTAGCCCAGAAGCAAGAAACACAATCACTATAGAAAACGATGAAATGTCCTGGGGACTGGATGCAAGTCTAGAACTGGAACAGGATGTTGCACTAGTGTGTGACATTCATCATCACTGGGTAGCAACAGGAGAATATATTAATGCTAATGATGACAGGATTAAGCGCATTCGCGACAGTTGGCGTGGTGTGCGTCCTGTTATTCATTTCAGTGTATCACGAGAAGATGTATTGGTTGGCTTCCCTCAGAATGTGCTTCCTAGAATGCACGATCTATTAGAAATCGGTCACAAAAAAGCAAAACTTAGAGCACACTCGGATTACTATTGGAATCACAAGGTTAACAAGTGGGCCTGGAGTTTTAAAGACGACTTTGATATTATGTGCGAAGCAAAGTGTAAGCAGGTTGCTAGTATTGACTTTTACAATCAGATGACAGGAAGTAATGTCAGTCCTTACCTAGCAGATAAATAAATTTAGCAACGCCGGTATAATCCGACGTCAGACCAAATGGACGCTATGGTAACTTCCATTTATCAATGATTTGACATTGAAACGCCCTCTGTATATAATTTATATTATTAGCACCCAACTGTTATAGGTTTAATTATGTTAGAACTATCATATGTTGTTCTTAGCGGTATTTTTGTGGGTTTGGTTGCAGGGCTATTGCCAGGTCTTGGCTCAACGGCAATATTACTATTGGCTCTGCCAGTTCTCTATACGCTTCCGCCAGAACTTTGTATAATCTACTATGCAGTAGCAATACAAAGTTCACAGTTTAGTGGAAGTGTGAGTGCAATTAATTTTGGAATGATGGGAGAACTTACTAGTTATCCTGCCCTTATGGAAAGGCAAAGCATTCTTAAAAACAATCTACAAAAAACTGCATTACGGTTTACTGCACTGGGAAGTGCTATAGCCTGTATTATTCCTGCCTTAAGTTTGTACTGGTTACTGGAATGGTTTAAAGACCAGCATACTATTATGCGTACAGACTTTATATTCGGTATAACACTTGTTATAATATTATTTTGTTTACTTTATAAAAGCAACAAGAAAATAGTAAATGCTATATTAATTTTACTTGGTATTATTATATCTCAAGTAGGTTTAAGAAATCAAGGAGCGGCAGAAAGAGAATTCCTAACATTTGGACAACCATGGTTATATGGTGGTATCCCAATGATAAGTGTACTTGCAGGACTAATTGCGGTGCCTTTAGTAATTAGGTATATCACCTGGAAAGAAAATAACGATGTAATTGGCATAAGCAAAGTAACAGAAACTGCTCCTAGATTTCCGTTTGCAAGTGTTTTACGCGGAGGTATCCTAGGATTGTTTACTGGTTTACTTCCTGCTATAGGCACACAAATCGGTAGTAACCTAGCATGGTATGTAGAAAAAAAACTAAAGCCAAGCAATAGTAATCAACATGTCATGGCTAGATTAGTTGCTGCTGAAACTGCAAATAATGGTAGTCAGATCACTGTTTTGGTTCCTTTGCTTATAATAGGTATTGCTATTGTTCCAAGTGAAATGCTCTTGTTAAGCATACTGGAAACAAAATTTTGGATGCCTGGCCAGAACACATTTGATATATTAGGGTTGAACTTTTACCAACTAATAATACTTTCATTAATAACTGCAAGTATTGTCTCATATCTTAGTTGTTATACTTTTCTATCCTTAATCTATCGTTTCTTAAAAAATAATCTTATATTATTAAACCGATTAACATTAATAATAATGACCGTGGCAGTCGTATATTCAGGAAGTCTTGTAGAAGCAAGAATGTTTTTTCTTGCTACATTTATGGCTTTTGCTGGATTGGCTATATGGTTAAAAAATGTAGACTTTATTCCTTTTGTTGCTGGATATTTTATTGGAGATATCTTTATTGACAGTTGGGTAATATTAAGTTACATTTATAGTAATTAAACATTTAAGGAGTAACATATGTTTAATAAAATTATGACTGGAGCTCTAGTCATTTTAGGCTTATCACTTGGAAACGCAAGTGCTAGCGAAACAATCAACTTCTTTGTTGGACATGGCAATGGTGGTTTGTCTAGTGCATTTCAAACCAAAGTAGCTACAGGTTTAAAAGACAAGGGTTGGAATATTAATTTTAAAATCATTGGTAACTGCGGGAAAGTAAAAGCGGACCTTGATAGTTCAAACGAGCCAATGATTGCTGGCTGGGGTGCTGATTGGAATGCAGACAGTAAAAATGTTTGCTATAACCCACCATCAGCTGATGCTTTTGTTGATGTGTTTGTTATTAGTCCACGCCTATTATGTGGGCCATTAGGCGACGCAAACTTCAAACTCGAAAAAGGTAAGAAGTATGTAGTAGGTGTTAATGAAGGACAGAATCACCAAGTATTACTAAACGATTTAGGTGCGAAGTTAGGTATAACTTTTAAAGTAGTTGAATATAGGAATTCAGGATTTATTAAACGTGCGATGCAGGCAAAAGAAATTGATGCATGGTATACTACAAAAGGTCTAGTTGAACATCAATCCGGACAACAGAAATGTTTGTATGGTACTCTAACTACACCACTAGATGGTATTACTCCATTAAATACTGTACTTAATACAGACAATGTTTACTCAAGTTTCGTAGGATATCTTATCACTAATAATAAGTTTAGTGCAGATACCCGCAAGAAACTAGTAGCAGACATTAATGACATTATCAAAAGTGCTGAGTACAGAAGTGCACTAAAGTCCACTGGTAGTTATGTAACTGACGATAACAGTGAAGCACAGGTAGACTATGTAAAGGCTACAGCCAAGGCTTTTGCAAAGTAAGCATGAAGTTTTTAGATTACGGTGATCAAGGCCTACTGGTAGACTTTGGAGACACAGTCTCCCAAGAGTTAAACCAGGAAATCCTTGATTACTGTAATTTACTCAGGGAAAAAAACTTTCCTGAGATAGCATATGTTATACCTACTTATAACAAACTTACAGTATATTTTAAATCACCACTAAGCGATCAAAATCCTGTTAGAAACTTTTTAAGTTCTAAAAATATAAGCCTAGTTAGCGGTAAATCTAAAACAATCGAAATACCTGCATGTTTTGAACCCGAGTTTGGGTTAGATATACAACGGATAGCAGATTACTGTAACGTTACTTCCCATAAATTGATAGACCAATTTTGCAGCAAGCCATATTATGTATATGGTTATGGGTTTTTGCCAGGCATGCCAAAATATGGTGACACAGATTTTATAGCACCCAAAAGATTAGATAAGCCCAGGGAAAATGTGCCCAAAGGTAGTATAGGTAGTGTAGAAAAATATTGTAGTGTTTACACTGAACAGATTTCTGGGGGGTGGAATATTATTGGCAGAACACCTGTGAAATTTTTTAACAAAGATAGTGAAAGCCCTTGTTTGGTAAATCCTGGAGATTTAATACAATATTTTCCTGTAACTTCCAAAGAATATAAAAATTATGCCAACAATTAAATTTTTAAATGCAGGACTACATTGTAGTTTTCAGGATACTGGCAGACTAGGATATCAACATCTAGGTATTAGTCCCAGCGGATGTATTGACAATAAGATTTATAATTTAGTTGATACTGCATTAGATAACGCAGGCTGTGTTTTAGAGTTCGCTGAGATAGGGCCCAGTATACAAATAATATCAGGTACTGTTGTAGTCTGTTTAATTGGAGACTTTAACTTTAATATTATTAAGCAAGGTAAAAATTATACTGGCGATATTTTTAAAATTTACCACCTATACCCAGGAGATATATTAGAAGTAGGCAAAACTAAGGATTTAGTTTATGGTTATATAGGTTTCAAAAATAGTCCTGGTCATACTCCTAGTTTTGGCAGTTATAGTATGAATAAGTATAATAAATTGGGATATAACAATGGAAACAATTTTAGTAAAGATGACATCTTATTTTTAAAACCAGCAAAAGATTTTGAAATTCTTAATCATGAACAAGATATTAGCCTTAGTAGTACAGATATCTTTGTAACACCTGGACCACAATTTAATAAATTTACATTAACCCAAATAGATAAATTTTTTAGCAGTCAATATACAGTAACAAACAAACGTGACAGAATGGGCATGTGGTTAGATGGACCAAAACTAAAGTATCAGATAACCCAGGATTTAATGAGTGAAGGCATTGTTAGGGGAGCAATACAAATAACCCCAAGCGGTGATTGTGTTACTCTTTTAAGTCACCATGGTGTCACTGGAGGATATCCTAAAATTGCTATTGTAAGTAACATTAGTTTTAGAAATTTAGCTCAATGTAAAGAAGGTACTGATATAAAATTTGTATTAATTGATGAAATAGAAAGTAGACGTTTATATGAACTTACCAGTAGATGATCTTTATAAAATACCAGCTTTTGTCAGAAAGTTTGGTGTTTATAAACATAAAGACAAGTATTATACTAATAAGTATAGAGCATTAAAAGCTGCTGGTACTGATTATGTCCAGTGGATATTTAACGATGATGTTTACGCAAAATACGATTTTACAAAAGAACCAAGTGAAGACATATATAGTCTATATGCTAAAAGAGCTTGGCAAATCAGAGAAAAATTTGATAAAGTTGTTATTTATTTTAGTGGCGGTATAGATAGCACCTGTGTTCTAAGAACATTTGTAGACAATAATATTCCTATTGATGCAGTAGTAGTGTGTGGCGCATGGTCAGGCGGCAAACACTCCGATATCAATACAGCCGAACAAACTAAAGTTGCCATACCCTATTTAAAAATGATAGAGCGGGAACGCAATATAAAACTTAATGTTCACTTTTTAGATGTAGTAAATGCTCATAGACATTATAATGAAGATTGGATTTATTCTAATAGTTATAACCTTGTACCAGCATGCATAGCTTATAACTATTATGATCAGGATCCCTTTTTACAAAATATAATGATGCAAGGCAATGCATGTACAGTACGTGGAGTAGATAAACCACGTATTATATGTGAAGATGGCAAATGGTATCTAGCGTTTTTAGATGTTACCCTTGGCGGCGTTACTTCATATAGTAACTACGAGGAAAAGCCTATACACTTAACTGATGAATTTTTTTATTGGTCACCTGATTTAGTAGAGTTAGTAATTAAACAAGCCCACGTTATAGTTGGTGAATTTGAGAGAAGATTTAGTAAAGAGGAATGTGAAACTAAGTTTACTAAATTGTCTAAATTTGACAAAATTGGATACGGTAATTTAGTAGAACCTATTGTATATGGCAGGTATGTAAGGCAAGCAATAGGTGCAGATAGGCCCTATTTTAGTCTTACTCCGCCGTATAGTAGTGTATACAATCCAAAATCCTGGTGGTTTTTCAATGCTAAAGATGAGTTTAAAAAAGATGTGAGTTTATTTGTTGAGGGTATCAGTAATCTAACTAATATAATTGACCCAATGCATTTTAATAAAGTTCCTAATGATAAAAAATTTAATACATGGATAAAAAATGCACCAATAGATAAATTTATTATCCCAGAAATAGGAAGCAATAGCCCTCTTTTTGGAACTGTTGGCTGTTGGAGCCCCTGGTACCATATTAAAGATTATGAATCACAATAAACTTATTTGAATTTTGTTGAAGTCGGAGTCGCTCCAACGATAAGGATATTCGCAAGTTTGATCTGAAGTTTGTATTCTATATACATCTAGGTGACGAGTTAGTATATTCTGAACTGTCTCTGAGTCTTTTGTCTCAAAACTCTTATTAAGATCTACTTGGGCTACTAATGGGTGCCCAATAGTTAAACTTGGATCTTTTGGATCCCATCCATGTTTTTTTAACCATTCTTTAAACTGATCTATACGTTCGTGTCTAGATGGCAAATCCTTTATAGATTTACTCCAACTAATGTCAAAGTCTGCAGCGGCTTCTATTTGCGGCCTAAGTGCAGTAGTTATAAGATCATCTATGTCTGCGTCGTTTTCATCATTAAACACTTCCCAGTGTGTCTTACTAACTGACTTGTTTACCCCTATATATACTTCACCTAAGTCCCTGTGTAAGGCATCTACACCAAATAAATCATAGTCTTTTTCTGGATCTAATTTAAATCTAGGTGTATTCAAAAAGCAAAAAAGTTGATTATACTGTGCCCATTCAGGGACAGATAACCTTTTCCTTTCTGATAATGCAAAACTTTCTAGTTCATGACACAATAAATTTAACCGTCTAATACAATGTTTAATTGCTGGACTTGCTACATTATAGTAACTACTAATACTTCCGCTATGTCCTTGCAAGTCTTCAAAATATCTGTGCAGCCAATTAGTCTTATCGTGTATTAATCTATATCCGGGTTTTCCTGGTCCTACTTCCCCTGATGTAACTACATTATCAGTTGTAAACTCATCATTAATAACGTATGGCGTTATTCCAGGCCATTCATAGCAGTTAATTTGTGAAATACAATCATTGATTTCTTTGCAAATATATTCTAGGTTACGTTCTGTAAATCCCATCCAGTGATAGTTCTTTTCCAAGTGATAACCATTTTTTAATGTTGTATTTAAATTTGTAAGCCACTTATGACTAAGCGAGTTGTCCACCACATTAATGTATACTGGGCATAACTCTCCAGTTTTACTTCTTAGTGTAACTATAATTTGATCTAGTGTCTTCATTCAAAAAAAAGGGTGACATAAAGTCACCCCTCCTAATTTGTACTGCTTCCAGTTTTTATGATATGGGATAATTTCGCCATATGACAGTGGTTTATCCGGCACTGCCTCCAAACGTTTCATCGTTTCTTACTGTCTCTGATCCTCTAGGAAGTATAATTATTTACTTCTTGGATCCAGTCTGGTTAACAAAATCATAAAACTTTTCTGCTGCTTCAAGAATCTTCTCTGCACCTGGAACTTCAGGGGCTTCAAACTTTGTTACAACTTCGCCGTCTTGCTTCTCTACTGAAAGTGACCAAGCACCAAATCTTGAATGGTAATCATTCCAAACATGGTCCTTTGCCATTTCAAGAATCTTTGTACGAATCTCGTAACCATTCTTGTTAAAATTAACTTGGGGCATAAAGGCTTTCGCAGCCTGTGTAAACTCTTCTGGTGTTTTAAACATTTTTTTTCTCCGTCTGTTAGTGTGTGTTATGTTGCATCGCAACATATTATTTATCTACAATGGTGGAGATGAGGAGGATCGAACTCCTGACCTTCGGAATGCAAATCCGACGCTCTCCCAGCTGAGCTACATCCCCATTGTCCTTGTATTATATGACAGAATTATTTATAATGCAATAAATTTATTTTTCACATTTTTGGTTGACTACCCGTATATCTGTGTTAATATCATCATAGTTAAACAAACAGGAGCAAGCACATGGTAGGCATTTACAAAATCCACCAAATCGTGTTAGATGATGATCTTGTAGACCTCATTAATAAGGAAGGCTGGAAGTGTCATGTTAAGGCTCTTGCTTATATAGAAGCAATGGATAAAGGCGACGCCAAACTAGGTGTAATGCACGATTGCTACTCACATGTTGGAGATATTATTGCTGATGATTTAGAACATGTGTTTGAAGTAGGCAATATTGGTCCTGAGGATAGGATCCAACGGCATGGTCGTATGCGTAGTGTAAGTGTTGGTGATATTGTTGAAGATCCCAATGGTGTTAAGCACGTAGTTGCCAAGTTTGGCTTTGAGGAGTTAGCATGAACCTACTAAATGCTATAGTGCTCTATGGTTTAGGTTTGCAAAACATTGCTATTAATTATTCGCCAATAATTCAAACGTGGACTTAGAAAGGATTCGATATGGCTAGAACAGCAGGAAAAGACAAGCGTATTATGGATCTTAAGGCAAAAGCACCTAAAGTTCCGCCTAATACATGTCCTTATATTAACTTTGTGCAAGAAATCATCGAAGATCATTTTAAGTATGATGATAGTGTGGATGAACACCGCAAGGCTACCTTGCTTGAAACTCTAGAGTATATTAGGAAAGCAAACGAAACTCTCAGAGACTCTTCACTTTATTGGTATCAACAGTACAAAAAAGTTGCATAAATTTGAAAAATGGTTGACTCCAGGTGTTTTTGTGCTATTATGATAATATGAAAACAAACACAAGGACCAAGCAAATGAACAAGATTTATGCAGTTATCGAGGACTTAGACAACAAGCGCAACGAGCTAGGCTTTGAAACTCGCTGGAGCATGTTCAACGAAGAGATTGTTAACCTCACAGATAAGGTTGTTGATGAAGAGCGTGAAACATATCGCATTACATATCGTGCATATGATGTGAACATGCAAGAATGCGAGTTCAGCCACTTCACACACGAAAACACTGTAGAAGGTTTTTGGAGAGCAGCAGAGTCAGTTTTCCAATCAGCCAAACGCCACTGTGGTGACTGGCATGTGTTTGTAGAAGGCTTCGAGCTGGTAGAAGACGGCAGCTTTAGAATGATTGCTGGGTCCTAAGGAGGACAGTATGGAAATTGAAGTAGGTAGAGTTTGGCTAGTAGTTGATCGCAAGGACGGCAGCAACTACTTTGCAGAAGACGATGGCTCTCTGTCAGGTATGCTCAGTGCTACTGCTAAGAAAGCCAAAGGTGATAAACAAACCTGGGTAGATGAAGATAACTTCTATATCATGATGTAAGGATTGCGCTATGAAAGTAGGCGACAAAATAGAACTCAAAGGCCGTAGCAAACACGGTAAAAACCGTATTCAAGCGTTTGGCTCTGAGTTTACAGTAGGTGAGATACGTTCACGTATTCACACTATTACCCATAGACATATGCCAGGTCCGTTTGCGCTGGTGTTTAACTCTAAGGCTGACAGTATGCGTTGGATCGCTGTTGAGGATGATCCTGATTTCGAGTTAGTTTCGGACAATTAAACTAAATAGGGTTGTTGTTGCTAGGAGGTTGCGCCCAAATGTCTGTAAATTCAGTCGACTATGTCTATCTGACAGGATCCCGAGAATTATTAAACGAAGTAAAATACAAACAAGATTTAAGTTATCCCTGGGCCAGCCAGGATGTTGAGCATAATCGGCAAATTGTTAAAGAATATTTAGAATTTAGATACAAAACAGCGCAAGAAAAAATAGACAACGATTGACTTTACTCCTTAACGTGCTATTATAGGCATATGATGAACGTTGAGGAGCGGATTATGTCTAAACTGTATCGTAAAGCACGTAACACTGTTGCTACAAACCTTTTTATCAAAAATAGCCCGTATAAGCCACGAGTTGTTCAAAACAAAAAAGCCTATTCACGTAAAAAAAAGCACCGGGGGGAGGGCGAATAATGTCCAGCCTTAACAGACTACAGAAGTTTGTTCAGCGCAATGACATGTATGAGCGTAGGTTTGAGGCTAGCCAAGAACTAGCACTAGAAGCATATGACATGCTCAATCAGTATGTGTTTGATAACGGATTAGACCCCTGTCCTATTACGGTGCGACGCACAAGAGGGTATTGGGGTCTATGCGACGGCCGCATTGTGGACGACGAATGCCGTGTAAAGGAAATTACCCTTACCAAACGGTATCCATTTAAAGCGATGTTCATTAACACTCTAGCACATGAAATGGTGCATCAGTTTCAGTGGGAAGTATTAAGCAACGAGCGCATGGAACAGGGCAAAGCACCTATTATGAGCCATGGCCCTAGTTTTTATTGCTGGAAACCTGCCCTAAAAGAATACAATATTATATTGACTCGAGAGTACTAATACTAGTATTATTAACAATACGGCCCCATCGTCTAGCGGTTAGGACGCTGGCCTTTCACGCCGGAAACACGGGTTCGATTCCCGTTGGGGTCACCAATTCAGGTATTGTTATGAGCGAATTTAAACTTGGTATATTTAGACTATTAAAACGCATCATAGGTGGCAGCAGTGTCCTCCTTGCAGTTGTTTATACCATAGGACATATTTTTATTGCCATGCTCTGCAACAATTTAATTACTGGAGCAGAGTTTACACTAGCAGCACTAGATGCGATTATAGAGCCCTGCATTAACGGTGTATGGTTTTATGTTCTCCATAAATTATGGAGATCATTTTATAAAGATGCTACTGTATTCGAAAAATAAATATTTGCATGATTGGCTTACGAACTCTAGTCCTCAGCGCAAACTATATGCCGGTGAGTATATTTCCACTGCATACTGTACCTGTAGAAGATGCTATAACAAGAATTTTTAACGGCAACATGCATGCCGTGTTTAATTACGATCGCAAAATTGGACACCCATTGCTAGATATGTACTGGCCCAGTGTAGTTGCTCGTAACAAGAGCACCCGCATAAAAGAGAGTGTCAGGTTTGCTAGAGACACTGTGTATTACAGAGACCATGGCATTTGTCAGTACTGTGAAACTCCACTTGATATAAAGGAAACTACATATGATCATGTTATTCCCCGCAGTCGTGGTGGCGAGCATGTCTGGGAGAATGTAGTTATGAGTTGCCGTAGTTGTAACACTGCAAAGGGAAATAAGATGCCCCGGGATACCTTTGTTCCACGGCAAAGACCGTTTAAGCCTACCTATTGGCAGTTGTTAAACAATCGTCGTAAATTTCCTATCATGCTTGATCACCCTAGTTGGGTGAATTTCTTTGGCGATTGGGAAGCAGAGATATTAATATCAAAATGAAATTTGAATGTTTAGAAAACATCAATGATGAAACACGCGATGTTGTTATAGTCACAGTTCCATGGACTGACAGTAGTATTCCACTAATGGCACCAGCACAACTTAAACCTATTGTTGAAAGTGCTGGCATGAGTTGCTTGGCAACCGATATAAATGCTGAAGTGTTTAGATGGACACAGACACACGAGAACGTTACTCCGTTATTGGATTTTTTCTTTAATGAAAAATTAAGTGATGTTGTTAAAGATGACTTGTTTAATTTATTTAAAAATATAGCAGAGCAAATACTCGCTTGGAAGCCCAAGATAGTTGGACTTAGTTTGTTCAGTTATGTTTGTCAAACAAGTGCAAAATGGATATCATGGTTTATAAAAAAAATAGATCCCAATGTAAAAATTATTATTGGTGGCGCAGGATGTCTTCCAACTTTTACAGGCCCTAGTGAGTTTGCAAAAAACACAATCGCAGCAGGATTAGTTGACTACCATATCCGTGGTGATGGTGAGCATGCACTATATCAATTTCTAATAGATAACAAACAATACATTGGAATCAATAGCCTTGAATGGCGTGAATTGTCTATAGATGAGATGCGACAATTGCCAATGCCAGATTATGATAATTATAAATTTGATGTGTATAATAAAAAAGCGTTACCGTTAGTTGGTAGTCGTGGCTGTGTACGAAAATGTACATTCTGTGATTATATTGCTAATTGGAAAAAATTTAATTGGCGAATGGCTGATGATATTTTTGCTGAAATGCAGAGTCAATATAAAAAATATGGGATACGATATTTTAAGTTTCAAGACAGTTTAACAAACGGAAATATGAAAGAGTTTACAAAACTAACCCAATTGCTTAGTGAATACAATAGGACAAATCCTAATGAAAGTTTTAGGTGGAGTGGGTACTATATTTTTAGAGAACACAATGCAAATACTGCAAACGAATGGAAATTGGTATATGAAAGTGGTGCTGAAAATTTAGCAGTTGGCATTGAAAATCTTAATCAACGTATACGCTTTAATATTGGTAAAAAATTTAGTAATGAAGCCATTGATGTACACTTATCCTATGCAAAGAAATATAACATTACTTTGCAGTTATTAAACATTGTTGGTTATGTAGATGAAACTCAAGACGATATAGACTATATTAAACAATGGTTGGTTAACCATGTTGAATACAAAGACACCTTGTTTATACAATGGGGAGGCACTTTAGGCATCTTTCCTAATACCTGGTTAGAACGCAATTTTGATAATCTAGGTATAGAAAAAATAGACGAATCGCCACAAGGATGGATAAACAAAAGTATAGACAGTACACCAGCAAAAAGAGCACAATGGGCAAAAGATCTAAATGAATTAAGCACTAGTTTAGGGTATAAAGTTGCTGATAACCTTGACAATCATTATCTTTTAGAGTTATTGATAAATGACTAATTTCAATGAATGTAAAGTTAAAATTATTTTCAAATATCACAGTTGTAATAACAAACTTATGACTGTATTAGTCGATGATATACTTCTCAAACCATCTGATGATAATTATGCCATTTTTGAAAAAGAGATAAATTTGCCAACAGAACTAGTTATAAAAACTGCTGGCAAGAATCACAAATACGATACAAAAATTGATGCGGCAGGGAACATATACGAGGATCTGGCTGTACAAATAGAAAGTATATCGCTGGACTCGTTTGAATTATCTGATGTGTATCTTCATCAAAAAATAAAAATTTTAACCGAATCTGGAGATGAATATACTACAAGTTATTTTGGATTCAATGGCACTATAATGTTAAATTTTTCAGAAAGCAATGTCTTTTCACAAGTTTTAAAGGAAAACACACAATGAATAAAAATATATTAATTAGTGGATGTTCGTTGGCAATGGGATATGGTCTTCCTGAAACTAGAAATAATCCAAAAAATTGGCCTAATCAAGTAGTAAATACAATTTACCCGGAAGCACACATAACCAATATTGCAGAGCCTGGGTACAACAACGACACAATATTTCTCAAAACATCAGAAGAACTTTTAAAAAACAAATATGATTGTGTTATTGTAGAATGGTCAGAAACTACACGGTTAAATTTTAACATAGGATTAGAAATATATAATACATTATCTAGGGTTGCTAATGACCATGACTTTAATTTAGTAAATGGACAAACAATTAAAGCAGACTGGTTGTATAAAAATATTAAACAAAATATAGTTAGAATTTCTAACGATCATTGGTTCATTTTGAACATGGTAAGATATTTAAATATCTTAATCAGATTACAAAAGCCACATGGTGAAATATTTTTTGTAAACGGCGGCGGCCATTGGCCTGACAATTATTTTAATAGACAGAAGTCCTGGTTCGATGCTGATGATGCTTATACAAAAAAAGAAATCCTACAAATGGATTTCAGAGATGATGAAGATATAGCAAAACTTTATAACAAAATACATGATGATTATGAAAATGCTGGCGGAATCCATGAAGATCTTTGGCTTAATTTATATTGGTCATTGCATAGATCAAAAATAGATACAATATCTGATACAGATCTGCATCCAGGATTATTATCGCAAGATAAATTTGCCAAAGAGTTTATTTTAAAAATTCAAAATATTTACCAAAATATTTGACAGGTAGTAAATAATATAGTATTATTATAACAATGCTGGCGTAGCTCAGTTGGTAGAGCAGGGGTTTTGTAAACCTCAGGTCCGCGGTTCAAGTCCGTGTGCCAGCACCACTTTTTTAACTTAATAGGCTTGTACTATGGAAGATGTAGTAAAAGGTGAGTTAGGCGACCTTATGGACGATAACGATTGGGCTATTATCTTTGACAAAGAAGGTAATGTTAGAGGTCTTTTTATTCCTGACGGAATGCCTAATGGTGCAGTAGTTCCTGAAAACATTCTTAAAATTTTAGAAGAGGTTGGGATAGGTGAAGATGACTTTGCAGACCCTGTTGTGCACTGATGCGTAAAATTGTTCTTGCTTTTTTAGCATTATTTTTTATTAGTACTACTCCTGGATACAGTTTTGAAGTTATGGGTAGTAAGCGTGTGCCAACTGTTGTTCCAAGAGATACCTACCTTAGAGATCCACAATATGTAAGTGCTCCAGTCGTTAGTGCAGATCGTGCTTATGAAGTAACTTACTTTGATCAAATGGGGCATATTTGTGCTCATGAGCAAGTTCCTATTAACCCTGTAGACTATAGAAACTTTTGGGACCAATTGTTTAATCCCAGAGGCCCTGTATATACCGAGCCACAGTACAACTGTTATGATACAGCAGAAAGACAAGAGCAACGAGTCTTTGTAGGGTATATGGTTACATTTGAATATCTTGGCGAATACTATACTAAACTAGTAGACTATCGCCCAGGAAAATATATTAGAGTTTTAATAAAATAGGTTGACGCATTCATAAAATTTGCTATAATAGGTATATTGTTAAAAACAAACATGGAAGGACCATGACGATGTTAGCGAATGATTTGGATTATGCAGCGAATGAGGCAATTCATGGCTTGCAACTTAACTGGAATGATGCAGTAAAGTTTGTTTGCCGTAATGCAAAAGTTGACCAGCGTGAGGCATCAAAAGCCCTAGAGTCTATTTTAACTGGTTACAAGCGGAAAGAATACGCAATTGACTAGTCTTGATAATGTTATCAATGCACGGGTTGACTTTTTAGCCCGTGCAGTAATAGCAAAAATCGAAAGAATTTTAGACAAGCATGGAGATCTAGATAGATACGATGTCTATTGTGAATGGTATGAAGACGATGCTACAGAGGATGATATTGAAATATGGCTACGTGATCGCAGCGATGATAGCCGTATCGGTCCTCTTGATCTTGCGTCCATGATGAGTAAACAATAAGAGTTAAATTGGATGGTTACCCAAGAGGCTGAAGGGGCGGGATTGCTAATCCTGTAGGGCGGTTTTGCTGTCGCGAGAGTTCGAATCTCTCACCATCCGCCATATTTTGAGCGGGCATCGTATAATGGCCATTACGTGGCGTTGCCAACGCTAGGATAGGAGTTCGATTCTCCTTGCCCGCTCCAAAAAAATTGGTTAGACTGCTAAATAAAATATAGGAGGTCTAACCAATGCCAAAGAGTAATTGTTTAAATTGTAATAAGGAAATTCATTACAATCCCAGCCAAAGAAGGGGATTATATTGTTCTAATGTTTGTCAACAAGAGTATCGTATAAACGAAGCAGTTGCCACTGGAACTTATACTAAAGCAAACGGATATAGTTGGTTCAAGAAGAATACAAAATATGAATGTAGTTGTTGCGGCATAAGTGAATGGCAAGGTAAAGAACTTCGTTTACAGATAGATCATATTGACGGCAACAATAAGAACAATGTAATAGAAAACTTTAGATACCTTTGTCCTAACTGTCATACACAGACAGAAACATGGGGTGTCAAAAGTGCTAGTGATGAAGGTAAACAAAGAATTAAAGAGGCAGCCAAACTAGGGAGAGCAATACAACTTGGTAGGGTGCCAGAAGGAACAAAATTGGGGGTGTAGCTCAGTTGGTCAGAGCGCGAGCCTGTCACGTTCGAGGTCGCGGGTTCGAGCCCCGTCACTCCCGCCAGTTAGTTAAGGGATCACCGCCTAATAGGTGCACGACAGGCAACTGTTAGCCTGAGGATCAAAAAAAGTTGAAAATAATATTGACTTAACAAGTAAGTTAATATAGACTTTAAAATGTAGTAACAATCGATTACAAAAAGGAGATATCAATGACGACTACAGTATCAACCAAGCAGGACCGCGTTCTTGCCGCTCTTCGTAACGGTGAAGAACTCACCGGCAAGCAAATTCGTGCTCGCTTTGGCGTTGGCAATCCACGTGCCACCGTTTCAGCACTTCGCATGAAGGGCTTTGCTATCTATGCTAACGAGCGTACCGATAGCAAGGGCCGTACCAAGAGCTTTTATCGCCTTGGCACACCAAGCCGCGCAGTAGTTGCTGCTGGTTATCGTGCACTTGCTGCTAGCAAGTGATCACAAATAACTGTAACTTGTGGGAGAAGGGGGCTTTATGTCCCCTTCTCCTTTTTTTGTATGTATAAATAACACTGATGCCCAAAACAGACTTTACAGAATATGCCGGTTTAGTTACCAAGGTTGTACCCGGCGGTAAATTTTTAGTGAATTTACAGATAGATGAAAAAACCGTACACCCAATAACCGCTCATCTTAGCGGAAAAATGCGTATGCATAAGATAAACGTATTGGAGGGAGATCAGGTTACTGTGGAGGTATCTCCATATGATGTTACACAGGGCAGGATCACTTACAGAAAAAAATGAATAAAGACACACAGTTTGTTTGTAAAAAAACTAATAGAATTTACGGATACGAAAATTGTACTAGCTTCGTAGATCCAGATTTTGTGCCCGGTTGCGGATGCGTAGGATACTGTATGGAAAGCAAAGAAGAACTACAAAAACGTGAGCAAAAAGTAGAACAAGCAATTAGGGCTTTAAGTTAATATGAATACTATTAAACTTACGGATAGTGCCAAAGGATATCTAGTTCAGATAACAAAAAAAGAAAACAAACCCTATGTGTCACTAGCAATTAAGGGCGGCGGGTGCAGTGGATTTCAATATGTTTGGGGATTGTCAGCTGATTATCCTGACGTAACATGGAGCGATCCAATTGACGACTGCCTTGTTGTAGATCCTATGGCAGAGTTAATGCTGTTTGGGTGCACTATCGATTATGTAACTGAACTTGGTGGTAGTTTTCTAAAAGTAATAAATCCAAACGCAACTGCATCCTGCGGTTGTGGGGAAAGTTTTAGCGTATAATTCTAATAAATACCATAAACACAAGGAATGTTTATGGTAGCACCAGTATGGGTAACTCCCCCAGGGACACTAGGCACTATTGTTGAAGAAGAGTTTTATCAGATTCAACTAGATGCTACAAATGCAGCAACATACGAGCATTTGAGCGGTTTTTTACCAGACGGAATTCGCATTACAATCTATGGGCAATGCGAAGGTTTTCCAAAAAATATAGATTACATTCAGGGTGTGCCTAAATCAGTAACAACTGACACTGTAAATCAGTTCACTGTTAGAGCTACTAGTGAGGATGGTTTAGTGGCTGACCGTGTTTTTACTTTAACAGTAACTGGTCCAGACGCTCCCATTATTAATGCACTACCAGCCAGTAACCTAGGTAGTTATTTTGATGGTGACCAAATAAATGTTCAACTTACAGCAACAGACGCTGATACAGCAGACACCCAAACATGGAAACTAATATCAGGGGAATTACCTGACGGAGTTACACTTAGTACATCAGGACTTTTAAGTGGTTGGATCACTCCTATGCCAACAGAAACTGGGGACAGTGGCTGGGACGAAAATAACTTTGACATTGGAAGTTTTGACTTTACTACAGTAAGCACCAATGTAACATACAAGTTTAAGGTGCAGGTTAGCGATAGCGGCGGTCTAACAAGTAGTAAAGAATACACATTATTTGTTGCCAGTAGAAACACACTAACTGCTGATAGCACGGTATTCACAGCAGACACTTATGCACCTACAGCAAGTTCAACTAGTATTGAGAGTAAGATTACTGCTGATTTAAATGATAAAAGAACACCATATTTAAAAACACAACCAGCAGACTTTGGTGAAATTTTACATGACAATTATTACAGTTTCCAGTTTGTTGGTGTAGATTTTGATGCAGACATTTTAGAATATAGTATAACGACTGGTGCTGGATTAGGGTACGACGCTGATGGAGTAGGATATGATGCAGCAGCATTAGATAGAGGTGATTTAGAATTGCCTCCTGGTATGACATTAGATCCTAACTCAGGCTGGCTTACAGGTTACATACCTTCGCAGGCAGCAACTAAAAAAGACTATAAATTTGGTATACAAGTCCGTAAAAAAAATTATCCAGAGTATATAAGTGACATAACATTTTTTACACTTACAATTATAGGAAATATAGCAGGAACAGTTACTTGGCCAGCAGCAGACCTAGGAACTATTGACACTGGAGCAATAAGCGAACTAGATGTTCGTGCAACTATTAGCAATAACAAGAGTGTAAAATACGTTCTTAAAACAACGTATTCCAATAATCTCCCACAAGGATTGAGATTGGAACAAAATGGACTAATTACAGGCCGTGTAAGTTTTAACCATCTTATGTTTGATACTGGATCTACTAGTTTTGACAAAAACAGTACACAGGTATCTGAAACAACCTTCGAAAGAAAGCATACATTTACTGTAAGAGTCTTTAGTGACGACCTAACAATAGATACTTTTCAAACATTTAATATTGTAATTAAACCAAGCAGTTTTAAACCTTATGAGGCACTTTATGCTAAAGCACTAATAAGCAGTGGACAAAAAGACATTCATAGCATTCTTATTAACAACAGTGATGATATCGACCCTAACAGTGTTTACAGACTTGGCGATCTAAACTTTGGCATACAGCAAAATATTAGAGCACTTGTTACAAGCGGACTTAATCCTGCTCTGTTAACTGATTATGTTGAAGCCATGGCTTATAATCATCACAATAATATTTTAAGATTTGGTGATATTAAAGTTGCTACAGCATATGAATCCGACGGAACTACAAAAAAGTATGAAGTTGTCTATGTTACACTAGTTGACAAGAGCCTGGGTATAGATCCTACAACTAAACTCCCCAGTGCACCCAAGCAACAAATCGATTTAGCAAAACAACAGAGTGTAACTGCTATGAGCGGATTTAATAGACGTCTTAGTGTAGACAGTTTGGGGCTAAGTGCTGACAGCGGCGGGTTTACTGGTGATGAACACAATTACAGATATGCCTATCCAAACAGTATAGAAAATATGCGATCACGCATTAAGGATGGCATAGGATATGCTGTACTAGAAAGATTAACTTTACCACAGTGGATGCAGGACAAACAAATAGACACTGGCGGCAATATATTAGGTTATACACTTGCGGTGCCATTGGTATTTTGTAAACCTGGATCTGGCAAAAAAGTTGCATATCTTATTGGCCAACGAATTAGTAGTAGTAATATAGATCTAAAGAAAATAAGTTTTGAAGTTGATAGATTTATTCTTGATAATAATTTAAGTCAGTACTATAATAAGACTACAGGTGCATGGTCAAGTGCAGGACAAACTACATTTGATGTTGCTACAACTGAAATGACATTAGATGGAGATGGAACCAGGTTTTTTGCAAATGCAGACCAATATGCAGATCCAGACCAAAATGACCAATATATCAAGTTCCCCAAACGAGACATCTTCCGCTATGATCGTGCCAGTTCAGGATTTGAATACAATATTTAATTGATAAATAATAATGTTCCCATGGAGTTAACATAGTATGGCTAGTAATATCAATGCAAATAATATAGACGGTACTTATCCTATCGCGGGTCAGGACAACGATAGTCAAGGCTTCAGAGATAATTTTACTAATATCAAAACAAACTTCACAAATGCAAAATCTGAAATAGAAGACCTCCAAAGCAAAGTTGTTCTTAAAAGCGCACTTATAGGCACAAGTTTAAGCAATGCCGGCGGTGGCTCTATTATGAGCGATTTCCAACTCCAGGACATGAGCGAAACCCGTGTGGCAAAGGGAACAACTAGCGGCACAGTAACTATTGAATATACTAGTGGTGGGTATCAGACAGTAACAACTAGCGGAAATATTAGTCTTGAGTTTACTAATTTCAGCGCAAGTGGAACACTTAGCAGAGTAAGAGTAGAAATTACAATTGCAAGTGCTAGCCACACAGTGACACTTCCAAGTGCAGTCACAATTGGCGCTAACACACTACAAGGTATTGTTCCAGCAACCAAAGTTATTACCTTTGATGCTGCTGGTACATACATTTTCGAATTTACGACAGATGACTCGGGTACAACTATTGCAGTAAATGATCTTACCCGTAACCGCACCCAAATGGATGTACGCACACCAGCAAACACTGGACAGAGCGGCGATGTTGCAGGCATGGCAGTAGTTGATAGCAGTTACATTTATGTTTGCACAGGAACATATGATGGATCTACAGTTATCTGGAAGCGTGTAGGTATTAGTGCCTACTAAGTTATACTAAGGTATAAACAATGCAAGACGCAGAATTTGTTGTTAGTGCAGCTCAAGGCTGTTTTGGCAATCATTTGAGATGGCTGTTGTTACTTGACCCAAAATTTAATTTTAAATTTACTGACTTTAATTTACAACCTAGTAAATTTTATACATATCAAGATATGTATTTCCACAAGTATGGTCATCTAAACTACAATGACTTTAAAAATTTAAATCCTGATTCGATAGACCAAAAGTTGTTAACGGATTATGTTAATGATTTTGATTTACCTACACTAGACTTTACTTCAACCGAATCAAAAATTAAATCTATTGAAAATTATGTATATCCTAAAAGTAGAACTTGGCACAATTGGTTATACTTTGAATTTAAATTTAGGGAGATTATACAATGTATAACTTTTGACCATTTTATTCCAGATTTTAAATCAAATATAAAATATTTAAGCCTAGTTCCAGACAATGTACATAATGCTTTTAAATGGTATGTAAAGTGGAATAGTGGCTTAAATGCTATATCTAAAGATGAACTGTTATGGGACATTAATAACTTTAAAAATAATACCGTCAAATCAATGTCTACTAACCCAAATGTATGTATGTTAAATTCTGATATTTTGTATAATCATACATTAGATAAGGATATATACAAAAAGGCAATTAATCATTTTGGACTATCAGACTGTTATAATCAAGCAAATTATGTCCATGGTCTTTGGTATGAGTTGCATAAAAACTCAGAAAGACAAATGATAAGTGACTTAAAAGAGTTGTTTGAATTATAAATAAGTACATAACAGGAAACAAAACAATGAATAATGATGAATTTAGATCACTGCAAAATAAACTAGCAAGCATCCAAGCACTAGGCGACATGCGTTTGTCTACACAACCAATTGTGGAAGACAAAGAAAATGCAAAAAGCGAACTATTAGCAATTCTTCATCAACTTGAAGATTTAAGCCGTGAAGCTTCTGCTATTATGCAGTCTAATTTCCCAAATTCTTATCGCCAAGCTCAAGCATATGGCTCACTACTATTTGGTAAGAGCAAGAATCCATACGATACAACATTTGAACAACTTATTCTAAACCTAGATCAAGAAGATACAGACTTTGCTGACGACGACTACAGAGAAGAAGACTGAGACCTATTATATAAATTGACTTAATGAACTCCTGTAGTATAATAAACTATAGGAGTTTTTTAATGACGCAAATCGACTTGAACAAGTATGCAGTATTTGTGACTGCTGTTACCAGCAACGAAAGTAAAAACAGTGCCGCTCTCGAGGCTAGCATCCGTGAATTGTCCAAACATGTTATTGTACCGCGGTTGCTTACAGCAAGTATTGGTCTAGCAAGTGAGACCGGTGAATTTAGCGAAATTGTGAAAAAGTGTTTATTTCAAGGCAAACCTGTAAATGAGGAAACATTATTTCACATGAAGCGTGAGTTGGGTGATATTATCTGGTATTGGATTCAGGGATGCTATGCATTGAACCTAGATCCTAACGATGTAATTGCAGAGAATGTAAATAAACTGAAAGCCCGTTATCCAGGCGGAGAATTCGACGCTTATTACAGCGAAAACAGAAAAGATGGAGATCTATGAAAGTACTAATTTACGGATTACCCGGTGCTGGTAAAAGCACCCTTGCAGAACCTTTCGCTAAACTAATTGGTGGTGTTTGGATCAATGCAGATAAAGTTAGAGAACGATATAATGACTGGGACTTTAGCCCAGAGGGTAGAATTCGTCAAGCACAACGCATGCGTCATCTGGCAGATGGTGTAGTAATGGCTGGCAAAACTGCTGTTGCTGATTTTGTTTGCCCAACAGAACGAGCTCGTAAAGAGTTCGGTGCAGACTTTACTGTATGGATGGATACTATAGAAGCTGGCAGATTTGAAGATACTAATGCAATGTTTGAAAAGCCAGCCAAAGTAGACTACCATGTTAAGGCTTGGTTCGATGACACCCCGCAACAACTAATAGATGTTGTTAAAGTATGGATGGAGAGAAACGATGAGCTTTGACTTCCAAAAACCAACCGTCCAAATGCTGGGCCGCTGGCAACCCTGGCACGATGGACATACGGCTCTGTTTAAGAAAGCATTAGCTATAACAGGTCAAGTATGTATCATGGTGCGAGATGTAGGTGGTATTGTTGGTTCTGATGCCGGTGCCGGGCGCACCGCAACCGTACAAAGTGATAATCCTTTTGATTTTAAAACTGTAGTTGAGAACATTAAAATTGGTTTAGGCAAACATGGTTTTGCCTATTATGAAGAATATACAGTTATGCTAGTGCCTAATATTGTTGATATTAGTTATGGTCGCGGAGTAGGTTATACATTTACTGAACATGATCTAGGCGCAGCCGTACACGATATTAGTGCAACAAAGATTCGTGCTCGGATGCGTGAAGAAGGTACTCTTGCTAAAGTAGAAACACTACAAGTTGATCATGTAGCTGTAGTTGGCGGTGCTAACGATTAGGAAATGTTATGCATCCACTAGCACCAAACTTTTCAGACATGTCAGACGCTGATTTAAATGAAAATATTAAAAAACTTCAAACTAGGTTAAGTCATGCTTATAGAACTAGTTCTAGTGTGGTGCCTCAAATTCAAATGTTATTGCAAGATTACATTGAAGAACGTGGACGCAGAGATAAAGAATCATTAGATAAACTCATGCAAAAAAGCAAGGACTCAGGAAATGACTGGGACGACATTATTGACATTGGATAAGTCATGATTACACTTAAACATAAATTTTTAGCTACTATAATTATTGATGGACAAATTCTTCCCAACAGTTGGGACCTAAACATAGACATGGTTCCTAATCCTAGTGAGTCTACTCACGATATTAGTGTAGTTACTGATCGTGTAAATGTTTGGATAGAAAGTATGCTAGACAACAGTATGCTTGTTGGGCCTGGCGATATGCATTTGTTAAAAGAAATGGAATGTCCATTTAGCATAGGTGTTCATCCATTGCCTGATGAACCCTACGATAGAATGATTGCAATTTGCTTATACACCAAGTTAAGTGCTATAATGGAAAAAAAGATGTTTATTAATAGCATCTGGTTAGAAAGTTATCAAAGTGAAGGCATCAGCCACACTTACACTAGTGAAGAAGGCGACGGCGATTTACTCAAGGCTCTAGCAGAACCTGGCAATGAAGAGTTTGCAAGTTATTGGTACAGAAAAGATCCAGTATTCTTTAGAGTAGACGCAGATGGTATGGAACTAAAAGAACAAACCTGGGGAGAACTAGGGCTGGCATTGAAGTCTGAAGAAGATGGCAAAGTTATTCCAATGCGGTTCAAGCCAAGAATAATTCCTGGTGACAAGGGAGATGATATTGCTTAGTCTAGACAGTTATGGCAGACAAGTTTATAAAGAGCAGGATGCTATAAATTTACTGTATAGAAATCCAAATGTGGACTTACAGAGTCTAAACATAAAAGATGTAGAACAATTTAATCGCGCAAGTGAAATACTGTACGCTGGTTATAGACTAGAGAAGACAGCAGATTTGGATTGTACACCTGTAGAATATCATAAACAAAACCAACAAAACTGGCATATGCCACAAGAATATAAAGATCTAGATATAGCAAAATGGTGTTTAGATCGTTGTACACACGCAGAACAGTTGCAAAGAGTTGGAACTGAACTATTACTGTATCAAGAACGGGACTTATTTCCCCTATTACAATTCCTACTTTATATGGTTGACACCATGCGAGCAAATAGTATAATATGGGGAGTAGGACGTGGTAGTAGTGTAGCAAGTTATGTATTGTATCTTATCGGAGTACACAAAGTAGACAGTTTGTATTACGATTTAGATATCACAGAATTTTTACGATAAATATATGCGTATATTATAGGAGTTAATTATGGCAAAAAGAACATATCGATCAGCAAACGGAAAAATAGTTGATTTTGGCGGCTTGTTAAGTCAAAACGAAACTGTTCCTGCCCTGGGCAATATGAATGTAAATGCAAGAGGAGACGAAATTACTCCAGACGGCACAATTACAAGAACTCGCGAACAAGTTATGCGTGAGTATCATCAAATGAGCAATGCTCAAGTGCCACAGGATGATCGCATACCTGAAAGTGCTGATGATACCTGGAGTGACTGGGAACCACGAGTAGAACCAGAACTAGTCAAAACTAGCGAGCCTGCTGTAGAAGATGTAGCAGATGAGCCAGTTACTGAAGCAGCACCAAAACCAGCGGCTGCTGAGCCTAGGCCAAGTGCTGGACTTGCTAGTGCAGTAGCAGCAGCGAGAACAGTTACACCAACTGTAACTACAAAACCCGACGCAAAAACAACCGCAGGAGTAACCAGATTATAATATGCCAATATCAATTACAAATGTAACAGGAACATTTAAGCCATTACATGCTGGCGTTCTTGTAAGACAGATGAAATTCGATCAAATTACCACCAGTGGTGGAATTATTATTCCTGGCGATGATGGAGAGCTTAGAGGCATTCATCCACGCTGGGCAGAAGTTATTGCTATTGGTCCAGAGCAGACTGATGTAGTAATTGGCCAATGGGTATTAGTAGCACATGGTCGCTGGAGTAGGGGATTTACTCTCAATGGCGAAACATGTAGAACTGTAGACCCCAAGGACATATTAGGCGTAAGCGACGAAAAGCCTGTGGAAGATTTTGCACCTCCAACTATGGGACATGCGAGAGATGAGCACTGAAGAAATTCTTAAACACAATGTAAGAGAATTACAAGAGCAACTCCAAAAAGCATATATTAGAATTAAAGAACTAAACGAAGAATTAGAACTTGAGAGAAACAAAACTCGTTAATACCAGACATGGTAACATGTTTATTTACAGTAATGATCCAACTATCGGCAAGAGTTTGGAGCATTATGGCGAGTATTGCTATCCTGAAATAGAATTGTTATTGCCATTTTTAAACTCTGAAAGTTTTGTAATAGACATTGGGGCTAATATCGGCACTCATACAGTTGCACTTGCACCACATGTAAGCAGACTAGTAGCCTTTGAGCCTGATCCTGAAAATCTAGATTTATTACAAAAAAATTGTGCTATGCAAGATAGCAAGGTAGCCAAGCGAATTAGTGTTAATCCTTTTGCTCTTAGCAATGAACAATTAATGGTTTCTACACAATTTGATTATGGAAAGACTAAAATAGTTCCTGGTGGCGATATTGTTACGGTGCCATTGGACGATATCAAAGGCTTCCCTCGTATTGATTTGATTAAGATAGATGTTGAGGGTATGGAATACAATGTACTGCTTGGTGCTAAAAATACACTAATGTATTTTAGGCCAATACTGTTTATTGAAATGCAAGATGCCAGTATGAACAGCCTTGTGTTTGACTTTTTGGACAGTTTAGGCTATAATATGTTTTGGGCTCCATGTGCTACATATAATCCAAATAATCACAAAGGTAACACTGAAGATATATTTGGCAAGCAGCATGGCGTCCTCAACTGGCTTTGTACACCATATCAGGTTAGTACCGGGCTAGTGCCAGTAACAGACAGAACAGACACTATAGAGAAAGCAGTGCTTAGATGAAAGAACTTTGGACAGAGAAGTACAGGCCAGACAATCTAGAAGGGTATGTGTTTAGAGATGATGCTCAAAAGCACCAGGTAGAAGGCTGGATCAAAGCAGGTGCTATTCCACACTTGCTGTTTAGCGGTGCACCTGGCGTGGGCAAGACTACGCTAGCAAAGATTCTTATCAAACAACTACAAGTAAACGATCTGGATGTGTTAGAGATTAATGCAAGCCGTGAGAATAGTGTTGACGCTGTTAGGGAAAAGATTACCAACTTCGTAGCAACTATGCCCTTTGGTGACTTTAAAGTTGTGCTACTTGATGAAGCAGACTATATCAGTCCAAACGGACAGGCAGCATTGCGTGGTGTTATGGAAACCTATTCAAGCACTGCAAGGTTTATCCTAACTTGTAACTATCCAAACAAAGTTATTCCTGCACTGCATAGCAGATGCCAGGGCTTTCACATTGAGAAGATTGATACAACAGAGTTTACTGCTCGCATTGCAACAGTGCTCGTAACAGAAGGCGTGGAAATTGATATTGATACACTGGACAGTTATGTAAAGGCTACCTATCCAGACTTGCGTAAGTGTATCAATCTTGTACAGATGAACACTGTAGACGGCAAACTAGTACGCCCGCAGGAATCAGACAGTGCAATGGCTGACTATAGGCTGGCAGTTGTAGACCTGTTTAAGGAAGGTAAACTACTTGAGGCTCGCAAACTCCTATGTAGCCAGGTTCGTGCAGATGAAATGGATGAACTGTTCCGCTGGATGTATGACAATCTGGAACTGTGGAGTAGCACACAAGAAGGACAGGATCAGGCAGTGTTGATTATTGCAAAAGGGTTGCGTAACATTCCGCTTGTAGCAGATCAAGAGATTAACTTGGCTGCTACTCTTGTTGAACTATGTCAGATATAAATCTTTTTAATAGACTTAAATTTGGTGATAGTTTTTGTGTATTGCCTTTCATTCATAAGCATGTGGATACAGGAGGTGAACGACGTTTATGTTGTAATTCTGAACAATCTGTAACACAAGATAGAATAAACAAAGTACGTCAGTTGATGTTAGCAGGTAATCCAGTAAGTGAATGTGAAAATTGCGTAGATTGTGAATCCACAAATAAAATAAGTGAAAGACAAAATCAGTCTAAAGATTGGTTAAAAAATACAGATATTAAAAACTGGATCCAAAATTGCACTGAGGTAAGTTACGATTTCAGATATAGTAATCTTTGCAACCTAAGATGTCAAACATGCGGCCCCCGTGCTAGCAGTGCTTGGGCGGAATTTTTGCAAAAAAATGATGTGTATAAAAATTGGGAACCGGATAGTATTGATATAAATCCAGATGCTAAACGCATCTATCTCGCCGGAGGTGAACCCTTTCTTATTAAGTCTTTTAGTAGAGCTCTAGATAGTGTTACTAATACCAATTGTGAAATAGTAGTAAACACAAATGCTACTATTTTAACAAATCATATGATTGAAGCATTATCTAGATTTACAAATGTTTGCTTTGTGTTAAGCATAGATGGCATAGGGCCTGTAATAGAACAAATACGCACCGGCTGTAATTGGAAAACAATACAGGATAATATAGTTAAACTCAGGAATAGACTTAATCCTAGTTTTATGGTCAACACGGTTTTACAAAAAGATAACATAGACGATATACCTAATATTGCAAATTGGATTGACAGTCAAAATTTATCTAATTGGCACGTAACTGTTTTAACTAATCCTAAGCAGTATCATTATAGTCTTTATAAAGGTATACCAAATTGGGATGAATTATGGTCAAAACACTGTGTACAAGCTAATCAGCAAGCACAGTCTGCTCTTAAAACAGTCTATAAAAATTTGTACATATAGCGGCCCATTATACTCTGGCGTAGGTTACAAGGTATAGGATCACATCTATGCCAAGCAAATGCATCCACACGCATTATCCAACTGAAGTTTGGACGAAACGGAAACCGTTTTATTTCGTTATTTTGTTCGTCTGTTATACTTGTTCCCCATTGTTCACCACCGTCACAGAACATATATATCTGCCAGGCAGTATCTATCGTATGAGCATCATAGTGATTGTTAACACCATAACCTTTATAGTCTTCCCATAAACTAGCAGTGGTCCAGCGATCTCCCTTGTACTCAAGTCCTTCTAAACCATATACTGCCTGTTGTATGTCTGTATGCTCCATAAAGTTATGAAAGTAATCCATCCAAAACTCTATGTCTCCGCTCTCAGGTATGTATATTGCTCTATTTTGATTAAAGCCTTCTGGGTTTTTGCGTGTCATTTGTGTAGCCATATCTGGCCAGTTTTGCATACAAAGCTCGTACAGTTCAGGATGCAGTGTGTCCTCAATAACTACATGCCAATAGGGTTCCCATTCCACAGTGGCTTGTTGTAGTTTTGCAACAGTATATTTTCTATATTTTTCCCAAGAAATGGTAGACAAATTTATATCCTGTGTTATTATAAGTGAATTGTTAACAAGGACCAAAAGGATCGAACATGGCCCGTAATGATTACAATAGTACTTATGATGTCCGCGACGTAATGGCAGCGAGTGTGATGGCATATCGCATCAATGGTGATGAATACTGTGCTTTTACAGTAGGTGATGACGTTTGGACTGGCAGGGAATCGACTGAATACCGTATTGTTAAACAGGCAAACAAGCATCTGATGCAGTATAGTATGACAGATATGCAAGTGCCGGTAACTATTAGTTATCCAGTGGGCAACTATTATTTTGATATTGAAGCTGATGAGGAAGACTATGCTGTAGCAGACGAAATGATCAGCTACTACAGTGGGCTTATGCTCAAGGCAATTAGCGGTAAAATTAACGAGTTTGAAGAGCGTGTACTGGGACTTATAAAGACCGGCACAGTTTCTGTTAAAGACTTTGGTATTATTGCAAGTCTTCCCAAGAGTTATTTCCGTAGTTTGGAACGGGATGAGGTAGAAGAAAAGCAACGCCAGTTAAGTGACACTAGCGAGTTTATAGGACAAATTGGTCACACTGTTGATTTGATTATTAGAGTATTGCGGTGTAATTATATACAGAAACTGAGCTGCTATGTTGTTAATGCAGTCCATAACGGCAACCTAGTTGTATTTTTTACCAGTACTGGAGAGTTTGAAAACATAGATAGTGTTAGGGTTAGGGCTCGTATAAAGCGGCACCAAACCAGTTCATATCATGGTGGTAAAGAAACTGTTTTAAATTATGTCAAAAAGATGGCATAAAAGTTATTAATACCAATCTCGGTATTAACACAAGGGTAGCTATGCCCGCTGACGGCCAGCCCAGAGGGTCAAACACTAAGAGGGTGTGAGGGCGAAAATAGCAATTACGATAAACGGAAAAAAGCTCGTTTAGGCGGGCTTTTTTCATCTTAAATGGTTGACGTTATCGTATTCTATGCTAATATGATAATATAGAAACTAAACAAGGACCAGACAAATGCTCGGAATGAAATTTACAAATTCTAAAGACCTAGACTTTGATGTCCTAATGCCAGGGATTGTTGATGCTTGGTTTTCCTCTAACACTCCAGATGACATTGTTAGGATTTTTGAAACTGCAAGTGGCGATTTCGACTTATGGATAGGCCGCCAACAGTTTGCCGCTTTCGAAACATTTGAAGACGCCAAGCGTCATGCAGAGTGTTTCGTTACCGTAGAAATTACAGCAGAAGATTTAGGAGTTAAATTGATATGAACGAAATTCAAAAAGTAGCAGATTACATTAATACTCATATGGACTTTCCTAGATTTGCAAGATTATGTGTTGCTTTAGGAAGTCAAGTAAATGATGCCCAATTACGTTTTATAAAAGCATTGGTTTTTGAACGTAGTATGGAACAATATTCTAAAGGTAAAATTAAGTTTGTAGGTGAAGAAGGGTGTGACCTTATTATACCAGAGTTAAATGTAAGAGTAGAACAAAAGTATACTGAAGACGCTTTGTTTACGCCTAAAAAAAAGACTCTCAGAGAAAACACTAAGAGTATTAAACTTATGAACAGTATGGGGACCAATACCCATAATAAGTTGCCGGAAACCTATGCTGATTATTTAATTTTTATTGGGAACCAGGCAGCAATGTTATTCTCTAAACAAGATTTAGAGCAACATTTACAGGTTGGAGGAGATGGCATAAGTGCTAATATCCCGACACGCAAAGGAATCCTACTTGCATCGCCTATAGACATGGATGCTAACAATCAGACTCAAATAGATTTTATTTCAGGATTTATGAAGTATATTGACAGTTACATACAATCTGTTAAATAATATAGATATGTATAAAGTAGAAAACAAAGATTGCATTCAAGGCCTTAAAGATCTTGGAGATGGATCAATTGATTTAATATTCACTGATCCTCCATATGGAATTGACGGTGATAAATTAGATGCACACTACAACCGAGACGAAAGCAATGTAGTTCCTGGTTATGTTGAAGTGGCTCTCGAAACTTATGGAGAATTTAGTAAAAACTGGATTACAGAATGTGCTCGTGTTTTAAGGCCAGGCGGCAGTATGTACATAGTCAGTGGATATACTAATTTACATCATGTGCTAAATGCACTACATAGTACAGATTTACAAGAAGTTAATCATATAATTGCAAAATATACATTTGCTGTTAGTACTACAAAAAAATGGGTTAGTAGTCATTATCATGTATTATTTTGGGCAAAGCCTGATAAGGGAAAACAAAAGAGAACATTTAACACGAACGTTTTCTATACAGACCAAAAAGACAGTTATCATGATAGACTTACAGTCCAGGACTTGCCACGAGATTATAAACCTGGCCAGATAAAAAACAAAAACCAATTAAGTGAAGAGTTTATCAAGAAATTTATTTTATACAGTTCTAACAGAGGCGACACTGTACTAGATCCTTTTTGTGGAGGATTTACTACAGCACGTACAGCATTAAGGTATGGACGCAAATTTGTAGGTTTTGAATTAAATAGCAATGCGTATAATGCATTTTTACCTACCCTAGATAATGTAATATCTATGGAAGATCCTATACCTGAACAACCAAATCCAGAAGAACTAGCAAGAAGAGAAAAGATGCGAGAAGGTTGGCGGGCTGATAGACGTAAGCGTAAGGAAAACCCTGTATATGATCCTGGAGGCGTTTTTAAAACTTAAAATTGGTTGACAATACACATAAACATGTTACCGTAGAAATTACAGCAGAAGATTTAGGAGTAAGCCCAATTTAGTAGCACCTTAGATAAATAGATGCATGAAACACATGCATCATATTATCCCAAAACACGCAGGTGGCACTGACGATTCTAGTAATTTAATAGAACTTACTATAGAAGAACATTCAGAAGCACATCGTAACTTGTATGAACAGTATGGCAGACAAGAAGATTATCTTGCCTGGAAAGGACTTGCTGGATTAATAGGCAAGGAAGAAATGTTAAAAGCAAAACTTTCGTTAAACTCGTCTCGTCCTGGAAAATTAAATACCTTTTATGGCATGAAACACACAGAAGAAACCAAACGCAAAATATCAGAGAAGAAAAAAGGCGTTAGTATTAAAATGCCTCCAAAGTCTAAAGCACACAAGAAGAAACTTTCTGAGGCCAGACGTGCAATGGCTAAACGCTATGTTTTTGAGCATAAGGATGGCAGCACATTTACGGGCACGACTCGTGAACTTTCTGAGATCACCGGCTCAAATCCAGCAGAACCATGGAAGTTAGTTGTTGGGCAATATAAGACACACAAGGGCTGGAAACTGATTGACTCATTGTAGATTCATGCTATTATAAAGTATGATAGAAAATAAGACAAAAATAATACTAACCGATTGTGATGGCGTACTTTTGAACTGGGAGTACGCCTTTAATATTTGGATGGAAGGTCATGGATATTCCATGGTCGAGAACGGAAAGTTCATTTATAACATAGCAAAACGCTATGGCATAGAGCCTGAAGAAGGTGTTAAATGCATCCGCTTTTTTAATGAAAGTGCTACTATAGGCTTTCTACCAGCATTACGAGACGCAGAACATTATGTGCGTTTACTAGGTAACCTGGGATATAGATTCCATGTTATTACAAGTTTAAGCAAAGATCCCAACGCACAGAGATTGCGTACACGCAACCTAGAAAAACTGTTTGGTAATGTGTTTGATAAGTTCATATACCTTGATACTGGTGAAGACAAAGATACTGTCCTAGCAGAGTATAAGGATAGTGGATTGTTATGGGTAGAAGACAAACCTGCAAATGCTGAAGTTGGTCTCGAAATGGGATTGCGGAGTGTGGTCATGGAACACGCCTTCAATTTACATTATGAAGGCGTGGCTCCGTTTGTTAAGAATTGGGCTGATGTATATAAACTAATTACTAATTAGGGATTATCACCAAATGTACTGTAACTAATCTGTTCGTTAGGTACATGACTACGGAATTTTTCGGCTTCTGTAAATGCTATTTCATATTCAGCAAAACTACAAGTGATCTGCTGAGAAACTACTCCGCCTTCAATTGTGACACCAACATTATTACCATTAGTTTCATTTTCAGCAGTACTTGTATACTTGAAATTAAAAACAGTATTAAAATTTGTAATATCAGTAAAATCTGTTATAGTTCCAGCTGGAGTTAAGTTTGGGCCATCAGTTGAACCCTCAGGTATGGGAGTGTTATATGCTGCACTAATAAAAGTATTGCTACTTGGATTCTTATAAAGATATCCAATACGATGCAAACATAGGTTACGATCATCATCAGCATCTACATAGTTGTCGTTTAACAATTCTACTTTGATTGTATGCCAAGCATCTGCTGCTGGAGTAACACTACTTGTTACATCATATACAAATAAATGTGGGGTAGTGTGATCATTGCTAGTAATTTCTACATTATCAGCAATTACAGCACCGTTAAATGAAAATCTTGCAAGTGCATTTTCAGAACCATTTGAATCCTGGTGTAATTGGAAAGCAATTTTATAGTCTGCCATGTTATGACTCCATTTTTAAACTAGTTTATATGTTATTTATCGCCATATATAGACAATACTTCACTTACAACTGGGTGTCTTTCTATATCAGTGTAGTTAAATTTAACAAACTGAATATATTGACTATTGGAATAGTTGTTAAACAAATTGCCAAAGTCTATAAGTCCATTCTGTGCTTCTCGGCGATCAGTTTGCTGAATATCACCAGTAACAGCCATACGACTGCCTTCACCAATACGAGTTAACAGCATTTTCATCTGATTGGGCGTAGCATTCTGCATTTCATCAGCAATAATAAAAGCATTCTTAAATGTGCGACCACGCATAAAGGCTAAGGGTGAAATTTCGATAACCATTTCTTCAATCATATGTTTGATTTCTTTAGGAGAAAAATACTCCTGTATAACGTCAAATATAGGACGAGTCCAGGGTTCCATTTTACTGTTTAAGTCTCCAGGTAGAAAGCCATGTTTTTCATCATCAACACCCACTGCTGGGCGTGTGATAACAATTTTGTCTATTGTGCGTTCTTTCAATTCTTTTATAGCAGTCAGTACTGCAAGCATTGTTTTACCAGTACCGGCAGGGCCCACTCCGAAGACTATTACATTATTTGGATCTAATAGTTTGGATATGTAGGTTTCCTGATTAAGGCTTCTAGGTACCAGCAGCACTTTACCCTTGCGCTGGATATATTCGTCGATATTAATAATGTTAGTGTTTGGCTTTTGTCTGGTCTTGCGACTCATTAAGTTGTCCTCCGTTTGGAAATTGAGGACAAATGATCTCTGTAATGTAACAATAATAACGATCTGAGAGCATATGCCCTCCTTTCGCCAAATATTTAACGCTGTAGATTAGGAATTATATGGTGTTATTTGAGTTTCTTGTTGGCAAATGTATACAAATAACTGTCCACAAAATCCTGATGGGCTATTTCCTTAGGGTGTGTAGTGTAAAATGGATAGCCAGTGTCATGTGCCCATTTAAAAAATCCTGGAAAATGATAAAAGTTATCATGATCTAGACTATCATATAAGTTTTGAATACTGGCGTCCCAGGCAACATTTTTGTTGAAGATACATTCATCTACATAGGTAAAAATATACTTCTTATTTTTTTGTTTTAGCCAGTTCTGTAGGTAAATCATTTCTTTGAGTGTAGAATAGACTTCCCAGTATTCGTTATCTCCAACATGTTTAAAATACATTTCACTAAAGTCTGCAAGTCCAGTACTCTGTGCTATTAACTGGCTCTTTTTATAATGATTAAAAATATTTTCCTTAAAGTTTTGAAATGCTTCTAGGATTACATTCTGGTCTCGCTCATGCGTCCATGGACTAATACTGTACCAGGGACTGTCTTTTTCTAGCGTATCATAGTTAAATCGAAACTCAAATCTAGTAGGAAAACTCCACATAACTGCTACTACACTGTCAATGTTGCGTTTGTCCAGCTCACTGACTGTGTTAATAATATTTCTAGCAATAGCCGGATTACTCCATCCGCCTTGCGCTACACAAATAAATTTCATTTTTAATTTGGCAGCTAAATACCCAGCCCAGGTTAACTCACTAGGAGACTGCGGCGTGCAATCCATAAGTTCATTGCCGTAGGTAAAACTATCCCCACCTGCTACAAAAATTGTCATTGATTCTTCAGTTATTATATGCTATTATTATAAATATTTAGTGGAGTTGCCATGAACCTAAAAATTCTTAATGAAGTAGAACATATGTTACAGACTAGCCCACAGGCTGTTCGTAATCATCAAAAACTTAAACAATTAGTGCGTGGTATATTTGATGTAGAGTTAGAAAGCTCTATGTTTACCACTGTATATGATCTAACAGAAGAAATTGATAGACTTGTATTACACAAGTACTTTGGTGAAGTATGGCAGCCTGAAACTAAAAAGTTTAAGTATAGTGGCTTAAAAGTTGTAGAGGAAGTAAACAGTTTAAATCCTCGTGCGGTACTGGATATTGGTTGTGGTTATAACGAGTTTAAAACACAGATTCCTAATTTGATAGGTATTGATCCCTATAATACAGCAGCAGATCTACAAGTTGATCTATTAAGTTTTAAAACCGATACGAAGTTCGATGTAGTAATAGCACTAGGTAGTATTAACTTTGGCAGCACAGACAAAGTGTTTGCTGAGTTAGAAAAAGCAGTAAGTCTATGTGCGCCAGGCGCTGTAATGTTCTTTAGAGTGAATCCAGGCCATCAGCACGACAAGCCTGAAGCCAAGTGGATTACATTTTATCCCTGGAACTCTAACTTTATTGTTAACTGTGCAGATCATTTCAATGTAGATGTGCTAGACCTTCGTAACGATTCAAATAATAGAATGTATTTTGTTTGGCGTACAAGGTAATATTGAATGGTATTTAAAAGAAAGTCACAAAATTTAAAATTATTAGTTGATCCTGTGCCGTTGCTAGAATTTAAAAAAAATCTAGTTACTAACTATTGCGGCTCTGACACATCTACTACATGTTTGGAACCGGATTGGTGGAAAACATGTCCTGTACAAGATTTTAATTATCAATTTAATAGTTGGGGATTTAGAGGACCTGAATATGACCAATATTTAGGAAAGCCAGTGAACATATGCTTGGGGGATAGTGCTACCGTAAACATTGGTGGCCCAGTAGAACATAGCTGGCCTAGTCTACTACAGAAGCATTACGATATTCCATGTTTGAATTTTGGGATGGAGGCAGCAGGTAATGATGCAATAAAACTGGTTTATGATAGAGCTTGCCAGATATTTGATGTTAAAAAAACTTTTGTTGTTTATTCCTTCTTTCATAGAAGACTAGAAAATAATATTTTTATTAGTGAACCACATAACCATGTAGATAACATAGCCCATTTTAAAAAACATTTTATTAAGGACGCCTATTATAATTTTTTACCTTATTGGTTTTATAATGAAGAAGAATTAAATTATATTGGTAACTTATCACAGTCTTATTTAAGTATAGAAGAACAATATTGGGAGGACAGTATTCCTAGAAGTTTTTGTCTAAAGAAACAGTATAATATTTTAAAAGGAAATGACTGGCCTTCTTATGAAGATTTTATTTTAGGAGCCACCCCACATCCTGATATTTACACTACAGAATGTAGGTTGTTAACTTATTATTTAAGGAACAGGGACGGCGTCCATCTTAGTCTGTATGCAAACCATAAATTGGCAGACAACTTATACGAGCAAAGTAAATTATGCTAATCAATGATTTAGAATGTTTTGAAAGAGCATCACACTATATAAAAAAATATAGTCTATCAGACACCATCGATGGATGTATGGATAAGTATTGGTTTAAGAACTATCCTGTCCAAAACTATGATTACTATTATAACAGTTGGGGTTTTAGGGGACCAGAATATATTCAACATATAGGAAAACCAGTCAACTTATGTTTAGGAGACAGTTTTACAGTTAATATAGGCGGCCCTATAGAGCATAGTTGGCCCAGTTTGTTACAAGAAAAATATGACATACCTTGTTTAAACTTAGGCATGGATGGCGCTGGAAATGACGCTATAAGATTAGTTTATAATAGAGCATGTAAGATATTCGATGTAAAGGAAACATTTGTAGTTTATAGTTTTTTTCACAGACGTTTAAAAAAATGTTTTTGGCAGCCATATGAATATAAGTTTTCAAGCCAACCTCATGATCATGAAGAAAATATTAAACACTTTGAAACAAATTTTATTGATGAAGCACATTTTAATTTTGTACCTCCTTGGGGTTGGACAGAGGAAGAGTTACAGTATATTGAAAAACTATCTGAATGGTACATTGAAGACCTTGTTAAAGACACTTACTGGAACAATGATCTGCCTAGAAAATATTGTTCAAAAGAGCATTATGATAATCTAAAAGGTGAAAATTGGCCGTCATATGAGAAATTTATTTTAGGTGCAGACCCACATCCAGATATATATGTTGAACCCTATAGAGTAAGATATCTAGAGCATTGTAATAGAGATGGATATCATTTAAGTTTAGCGGCGAATCAAAAATTAGCCGACAACTTATACAACCAAACTAAATAAAGACGGTAACGCTGACTGTGGTCAAGTTCACCGACTATCTCAAAAAGGAAAAAATCATGTTACCCCGAAGACATTTCTTCACGGGGGTGCCTGGTAGTCGCTGGAGTGGCGTTAGCCAAGAAATAGAGTCCAACGACCTCTACGACACATCAGACCGCACACCCGAACGCACTTATTCACATAGCGAATATTCAGGACATGTTGGAGCATACTTTGGCACTGGCATGGAATTTCCTGCAGACCTCTCTCCGGAAAACTTGGACGCACCCTACACTGGCACTGGCTGTAGGTTGCATAAAAGTCATGAGTGGGCGTATAAACTCAACAAGATAGTAAAAATGTATCCTGACTCCTGGATTACACTTGTATACAGACCAAACGAAGCAAGTTTTGATTGGTGGAAACAAGCAGGAGGATGGAATATTACATACCCCAATTATGATTTTTATGTGGATGATGCAGGCATGCGTAGACACATAGCAATTATGAATGATTGTATTGCAAAGTTTGCGGGCAAGCACCATTTAAAATGGAAGCAAATATTAAAACACAAGGATGTTTATGTAGCAACATGGAAACCCTAGTAGCACTCATAGCCGGAACCCTATACGGACTTGTAATTGGTATTATACCCAGTGCAGGTGCCACTACGGGTTTGGTTGCACTATTTGGGGTAATACATTACTTTGTTAGTGAGCCCTATTTGGGTGTAGTGTTTCTAATGGCAGTTGTTGCTGCAAGTACAACAGGTGATAGTTTTACAGGTATACTGCTGGGCATACCAGGTGCTAATAGTGCTGCTGCAACAATGGTAGATGGGTTTCCACTAGCACAACAGGGCAGAGCAAGTTATGCTATTAGTGCCGCAGTCACTACAAGCACTGTAAATGGTTTACTCTGGGGATGTTTGGTGTTCCTATTACTCCCCTGGTATAGCAACTTACTAATGATATTAGGCATACCTGAATTGTGGGCATTTGTAGTTCTTGCACTTGCCACAGTAGGGTTTGTTAGTAATAGTTTTTGGATAAGAAGTTTAGTAGCAATAGGTGCTGGTATATTTTTAGGGCTAGTAGGTGTAGATCCAGAAACAAACGCTCCTCGTTTTACTCTGGGTTGGTTTTATCTACAGGATGGACTACAGTTAATGCCGGTAGTTGCTGGACTTTTTGCTATACCAGAATTAGTAGCAGGACTACAGCGTACAAGTACGGCTAGAATTGTTCACAGTGAAATTTGGTTAGGAATGCGAGTAACCTGGGAAAACCGTTGGTTAGCCTTGCGTGGCGGCTTTATTGGTGCCTTTATTGGACTACTACCAGGACTAGGCGGCGCAATGGCGGACTGGATGGCATATGGTAGCGCAGTTGCAGCAAACCCTAAAGAACATTTTGGCCATGGAAATATCAAAGGTGTTATAGGACCAGAAGGTGCTAACAATGCACAAAAAGCCACAAGTATGATACCTACAGTGTTATTTGGTATTCCTGGCGCACCATTTGCTGCGGTACTGATGTCATTGTTTATGTACTTAAACTTTGAACTAGGCACACCCGACATTGCTCAGGATATAGAATTTTTTACTAGTATGAGTTTTGGTTTCCTAGCAGCAACAGTACTAGTAGCAGTACTGTGTATAATACTAATGAAACCAATTACAAGAATCTGCACAGTGCCCTACAAGTATTATTTTCCAGTGCTGCTACTGGTAATAGTTTGGGCAAGTATGCAGTATACAGGCGGATGGGAAGATTTTGCAATATTAGCAGCATTTAGTGTATTAGGTATATTATGTAAACATTATAAGTTTAGTAGGCCTGCACTTTTACTGGCTTTTATACTTGCAGACAAGATTGAGAGTTTTACCCTACAACTCACAAGTCTTTACACGGTAGGGGATTTAATTACAAGGCCCGTGTTCCTAGTTATTATGCTGGCAACCCTGGGCATCTTTGCATACAGTTTGAAGAGAAAAGGATCAATCAATTATGCGTAAATTATTATTAACACTAGCACTAGTGTTTGGTGTCTCACCAGCACTAGCAGATTATACACTCGTTGTACCACAAAAGCCAGGTGGCGGTACAAGTGTCTGGGCACAAATTGTTGCCACAGAATGGGAAAAGCATCTAGGCGAAAAGATTGTTATTAAGCACATTCCAGGTGCTAGAGACATTCCAGGCTTTAATGAGTTCCATAACGAACTACAAAAAGACCCAAAGACTATTATGGTATCACATGGGGGTAATGGCGTAAGTTTTCTACAGGAAAAAGTAGACTACAATTATGCTGAGTATGACAGCGTAGGTTTAATGAACTTGGATATTATTTCCGGTATTCGTAAAGACTACAAGGCTGGCGAAAAGATTAAGTTTGCGGCTGGATCAGGTATGGTACCAGAAGGACTTGCTATTGCACAGTTACTTTGTGGCAACTTGGATAGTTTAGACGCATACACAGCCTGCTTTAACGAAAAAGTTACCTGGGTTCCAGGTATGAGTGGCGGAGAGCGTAGACTAGCATTCAAGCGTGGAGAACTAAACGGCACAAGAGAAAATCCAGCAGCATACAAGAAGCATGTAGAGTCCAACGCAGATGCACAACTTTGGTTTACACATGGCATTCTACAAAAAGATGGGTCACATGCTGATGACCCTAACTATCCAGGATACCAGTTTGAGATCTTATTTGAAAAGCAATGGGGAGAAAAGCCCAACAATGTGCTTTATCCTGCTTACAAACTAGTTAAAAGTTTCCGTGATGGTTTACAAAAAGCATTTTGGGTTAGTAAAGACAATCCCAATTTGGACCATTTGCGTAAGACACTTACAGCAATGACTCGTGATCCTGCAAGTGCTGCCGCTATCCAAAAGAATGTTGGCAATTATGAATGGCTAGTTGGTGATGCTGGTAACAAACAGCGTGACACTCTAATGACATTTATTACAGCAGATGCACTAAAAACACTAGTAGATTTTAACACCAGTGCTTTTGGTTTAGAAAGTGTTTACAAGCCAGAACTAGTTCAGTAATGGTAGTATATATCAAGTATGCCAGTGCAGTGACCATCCTTTGTGCGATGGTCCTGCATGTTTCTGGTATTACACCCTGGAACAGCGTCCTACAAATGATAGGCGCAAGTGGTTGGATATATGTAGGCTGGCGCTGGAACGAAAAAGCAATTATTCTTAACTTCCTGCCACAGTTCTTCATTATAATTCCTATGCTGGTATACCTTTACTGGGCATAAATACACTTATAAGGCAGGTACATTACTATGGACATTAAACAAGTTGTAGAAAACACCAAGAAAATATATATGAGTGAAAGTAGTCTTGAATTGCTCATGGACTTTGAGCGTGTTCTTGACGAAGTAGACCTGTATGCGTTTAAAAACTGGAAGCGTGGAGAACTTGTTGAAGGGCCAATCAAAACTAAACACTGGGTAGAATGTACCTTTATGTACCCACAAAAGTTTATGCCTGATCCAGATGGTGGCAAGCGTTTATTGGGCTATCATGCTATTGTAGAGTACAGGAAAGATAAACTTACAACACCAGTAAAAGTTGAAGATTATAGTGATTTTAGACCTGGAACTAAAAAACCAAAACTAAAGGAAGATCCTGTTTGGTTAGTTAAGATCCGTATGCCAGCAGAACTAGTAAAAGACGCACAAGAGGGCTTTGTAGAACTAGAGGGCAAAGAAATAGACTTGAGCGAACTAGACCAAGCATATGATGAGGGTGTTCAGGACAGTGGTGATATTATGAATCAACAACAAGTTACACCTGGAGTACCACAATGACCCAGATCACTGAAGGTTTAGAGCGTGATGATCTAGTAGACAGAGTGCAACCTAAAGTGCACTTTGACGAATTTGCTCCTAAAATGGGCAGTGATGATCAGGTTATTGTAAGCAGTTTTATGGTATTGGGCCAGGATGCTGCATATGATTTAGAAAACTTTTTAGAAAAAGGTTATCCATGGATATTGGACGCCGAGACCAGTGCTGGCGAAAAAGAACCAGGTTACTATATTGTGTTTGTAGAAGCAGAGCGTAGAACCGGGTTTCCAGAAAAGTTCATGAGTTTAATAGGCGATTTACAAAACATTACTGGCATTAAACCTAGTGATTGGATTATGAAATACTATCAGGGCACAAGACGTGATCCCAAGTATAAACTTACAAGCCAGAATATTATTACACACGTACCGCTAAGTCCGAGAAAATATAGACAAAACAAAGAATCAGAAAACATGCTAGAGAGCATGCTAAACATAGCAAGAGTTCCACGAAAACAAGGTGATACACATGAATTTAGACAATCTCAGAAAACAGCTAGAAATTGATGAAGGAGTAGTATACAAAGTATATTTAGACCACCTAGGGTATCCAACATTTGGCATAGGACATTTGATTAGGGAATCAGATCCAGAACATGGCGAACCAGTAGATACTCCAGTAAGTGAAGACAGAGTTGTAGAGGCATTTGAACAGGATGTGCAATCAGTATTATCAGACTGTAATAAACTTTACGGAGACTTTGAAGACTTACCAGAGGAAGCCCAGGAAATAATTGCTAATATGATGTTTAACCTTGGATATCCAAGATTGTCCAAGTTTAAAGGAATGAAACAAGGAGTTGATACTAGAGACTGGAATAAGGCAGCAGATGAAATGATAGACAGTAACTGGTATCGTCAAGTGGGCGCAAGGGCCCAAAGACTCGTAGATAGAATGAGAGCCATTTAAGGAGCATAAACATGGCCACATGGAGAAAAGGACACGGCGTTGACCCTGTCGGAAACATTACTGAAGCAGACATTGATACATGGTATGCTAGTAAAGATCGCACTATAGTAGCAGGGCATGACGATGCTGACAGTTATGTTAGAAAAGTAATTGTTGCTGGCATTGGTGTAGGCCACACAGTAAAAAACAAAGTTAAAGCAGGTAAGTTTTGGCTACAAATTTCAGGACCAACTATTAACAAAATTTGGCAGTGAGACAATGCGAATTAAAGAAATTTTAGAAGCAGTAGCCCAGGGCACAATTCCCCCTCAAGCTCAAAGAAAAGTACCACAAGGCACTGGCGCAATGCCAGACGAGTTTGGCGCAAGAACTATGGGTCAGGGCACAGAAGTTAGTGCTAGTGGTAGACAAACTACCTATAACAAGGATGGTTCCAGTGTTAACACTAGTGCACAAGGTCAGTTTACTAGAGATAAACTTGGTCGTGTTACTCAGGTTCAAACTCCTCGTATAGCTGGTCTTCAACAAACAAACAAGTACGATCCGGGATCAATTGGCAATAAGCCTACTAGTCAGTCAACTAATTTTAATTATAAGTTGGGTAAAGCTGAAATAGACGCTACTATGCCTGGACCTGCTAGCCAGGCTGATATCAATAAAGCTACTGATATAAAAGTTAAGTATGGTAATGCTGGAATGCAAGCAACTAGAGGGCCTGATGGTAAACTTACTACTAGTACAAGTTATGATTTTGGGCCCAATAAAGTCTCTGCAAAAGACGATGGCAGTATTGACGTTCTTAATAAAAAAACAGGCCAAACTTATAAGACATCAACTGCCGCAATGGCGGCCGGTAAAGACGGAATTTAGGCATGGGATTTAAATTAGCAGCAATTATGTTCGTTCTTATGCTCGCAATGGGTGGCGGTGCGTATTGGTATTATAATGATACACAAGAGCGCATGGCTATCCTTGCTGCTAACGAAGCAAAGGCTACTATGGCTGCCCAAACAGCAGAAGCAGCCACAAAAGCCTTGCAGGAAAGTTATCAGCGTATGAGTCAAGAACTTGACCGTATAAACACACAGTTTGCAGCAGCAAGAGCAAACAATCAAGTACTCTCAGATAAACTTGCTAGACATGATCTAGCAGTGCTTGGGGAGAAAAAACCCGATACAGTTCAACGCATGATTAACAATGCAAGTGCAAAAGTATTAAGATGCTTTGAAATAGAAAGTGGTTCAAAATTAACGGAGGCAGAAACAAATGCTACGTCAGGTAAAGCGTTCAATAGTGAGTGTCCTTGGCTGTGGCCTGGTACTCCTAGCCCTTAGTGGATGTGGAAGTAAGCCCAAGGTCCTAGAGGTTAGTGCCAAGCCAGTCGAAATTCCAAAATTAGTTCTGCCCAAAGCAGATGTTCTAAATTTACAAAGCAAACAAGTAACATGGCATGTAGTTACACTTGAAAACTATCAACAAGTATTTGATATGATCCAAAAGTCTGGCAGACCCATGACGCTGTTTGCAATTACAGATAAAGGTTATAGCAACCTTGGCGAAAATTTAAGTGCTATTAGAGCATTTATCGAGCAGCAAAAGGCAATTATTGTTGCTTATGAAAATTATTACCAACAGAGTGATAAAGCTATCAAAGACGCCAATAAAGAAATAGAACAAACTAACGAAAACATTAAGAAAAACAGAGAAGCATCCGAAGGCTTCGACTGGAAAGGATTATTGAAATGAAGAAATACCTAGTAGCCGGAATTGCAGTAGTAGCACTTTTAGCAGCAGGTGGCGTTGGTTACGCAACAGTTAGCAACGATTGTGGTTATGACGAAAAAGGTCAATTCCACAAGGGAGGCAAAGTGTATGCATACGGTACAATGGCTGATGCAAAGAAGTGTGCTGAAAAAGGTATACTTCCTGAAGTAATAGCCAAGCGTTTAGGCGCATGGGGCAATGCAAAAACAAAAGCAGAAGCTCAAGCAATTAAAGATTTAAATGCAAAAGTAATTGCAGATAAGAAAGCAGCAGAAGAAGCAGCAAGAGCCAAAGCAGAAGCTGAAGCAGCAGCAAAAAAGGCAGCTGAAGAAGAAGCAGCCCGTCAAGCGGCTGAGGCAGAAGCAGCTAAAAAAGCAGCAGCATTACTACTACTTCAAGAAGCAGCCAAAGCAAAGGCAGCAGCACCAGCAGAGGTAAAATAGACTAATGACAGGATATTTTTGTAATAATTGTGGACGCCCAAGTCATTGTAGTGCCCCTTTATATGAAGATTATCGTAATTGGAAAATGGAGTACATGGGACAACTAAGAGTATGTGATAATTGTAGTTGTCCAGCATGTACACAAAAACTGGATGATCTAGAACTTCCTCATCCAGGAGATATAGGTTGTTAACACAGGAAACAAAACCTGTGTGTCAGAATTGCGGTCACCCCTGTCATTGTGATACACTAGTTTGTGTTGAGTGTCATTGTATAGCATGTTTGCACAATGACGAGGAGACAAATCATGTTAGACATGATTGAGCGTATGGCGAGCGATCGCCTCTGGATTTATACAAGTATTGCGGGTAGTATTGCAGGTGCTGCCTGTTTAGCCTATTTAAGCACTACACGCATAGGCTTGTGGGGATATGCACAGTTTGATAAACTTGTGGATTATCTTGTTGCTCGTTGGGGACTTACATGGCTAGAACAGCCCGACGATGCTTGGCGTAAACGCTATCCAAAAATTACTGCTAAGATTGATGAACTTGAAGCTCGTCTTGCTAGCCTCGAAAGACCCCCAAAAACAACTAAGAAAAAATAACATAACTTTAACAAAAGTGTAACAGGAATGTAACATACTCGTGTTTAAATAGTGGTATCATACACACAGGGAGACACAGTATGAAAAACATTTTAATAACCTTAGCAGCCCTTGTATTGGCTGCAACAACAACACAAGCAGTTGCAAGAGATCAAATCAAGACCGTAGGCTCATCTACGGTTTTTCCTTTTGCAACTGTAGCTGCTGAAACATTTGCCAAAAACGGCAACAAAGCACCTATTATTGAATCAACTGGCACAGGTGGTGGCATGAAGCTATTTTGTGCTGGCATAGGCGTACAGCACCCAGACTTGACAAACGCAAGTCGTGCAATTAAAAAGAACGAAGTTGAAACTTGTAAAAAAAATGGCGTTACTCCATTAGAAGTTAAGATAGGTTTTGATGGCATTGCAATTGCAAACTCTAAAGAAGGTGCAAAAGTTTCATTGACCCTTAAAGATGTATTCCTAGCACTAGCAAAGAATGTGCCAGATGGTAAGGGCGGAATGATACCAAATCCATACAAAACATGGAAAGACGTGCGTAGCGATCTCCCCAACCAGCAGATCGAAGTTTTAGGGCCACCACCAACATCAGGTACAAGAGATGCATTTGTAGAAATTGCAATGGAAGGTGGAGCAAAGCAAATTCCAGAATTAGCAGAACTTCGCAAGTCCAAGAAAAAAGTATTTCAAGCAATAGCACACACACTTCGTGAAGATGGTGCTTTTATTGAAGCAGGCGAAAACGATAACCTGATTGTCCAAAAACTAGTGGCTAACCCAAAAGCATTTGGTGTTTTTGGTTTTAGTTTCTTAGACGCTAACGGTGACAAGATTCAAGGTGCAACTGTAGAAGGTGCACAACCAACATTTGAAAACATTGCAAGTGGCAAATACAAAGTAAGCCGTTCACTTTACTTTTATGTAAAGAAAGAACACTTAGCCAGCATTCCAAACCTAAAAGAATATGTACAATGGTTTGTAAGCGAAAGAACTATTGGTGAAGAAGGTACAGCGGTCGATAAGGGACTTATTCCTTTACCAGCAGCAGATCTTAAAAAACTTCAACAAACAGTTGACGCAATGTAAAACTTGTGTTACATTGATACATAAGGATAGGGAGGAACCATTCCTCCCTATTTCCTTAAGGAATATTCGATGAGCACAGACAAAGTCAAAACCAGATACATCACCGCATTTTACACAGTATTTTTAGCAAAACTAAAGCGCATTGAAGAACGCATAGAAGCAGGCACTGCAGACGACGAAGACCTTAAAGATCATCAAAGTCTAACCAAGACACTAGCAAAAATTGAAGCACAGGAAAACGGCGTAGAGGCAGGTGACAAAGATGATAAAACACTTGCTCGTGAACTACTAAAACAGGCAGAAAAACTCACTGCACAAGCATATAGATTAGATCCGTCCTTAGACCCGGCAAATAAACTTAAGGTAGCTTAGATTTAATTAAGTCAACAACTCTTTGGCTTTGAACAATCTCATAGTGGTTACGATCTATTTCAACATGATCCATATCACTACGAGATTTCATACTTGCATGTGTGCAAATACCATCGTTTCTACCCGTTAACCAACTAACATCTCCAGCAGTTGATACTACCTGTGTCCAGGGAACATCAATTTTAATAGTCCTGCTGTCTCTTATAAAACTACTCTGAGGTGTAATGTCTCTAAAAAGTTGAACGCCGGGATTCATAAATCTACCCCAGGTTGCTATTTCACTACCATTATATGGTGTACTTAAAGTTATGCCTCCTATAACTTTATGTCTGTATTCTCTTAAAAGGTATAGGCTATAAATACCGCCCAAACTATGTCCCACAAAGAAGAAGTCTTCTTCGTATTCTCGCAACTCATCTATAAATCTCTCTATATTTCGGTGTGCACTGCATTCATTACTGTCGTATATGCAGTAATGTATTTTATCAAACTGTAAGCTCTGCTGTATAAATGCAAAACTACGCTCGCTTGCATTTGCTCCGTGTGTGTATATGATTCTCATCAAATATTTATAAATATGCAAAGTAAAGTTGAGGAGTGCTGATATGTCAGACGAAGAAAGAGCCCCAATACGTCAAAAGATAGAACTAGAAGTTGAACTAGACACTAGTGAAAAGGTTGTCCTACCAAACAAATATCAGAATGTTATTGATCTTGCTAAAGCAGTTGATGCATGGAGAATTTTCCCAAGATTGTTCCTAACAGTTTATATTATTCTACTGTACAAGACCGTTATTTGGTTCATGGCATTGCAAGATCCAAATGTAAACCAAGCAGGGTTAATCTCTGTTGTAGTTGGAGCAGGCGCAGCATGGTTTGGTTTGTATACTGGCAGCAGCAAAAAGTTTGACGGTGCACCACCAGCAGCACCCAAAAAATAATAACTATTGACAACTAGATTTCTGCATGTATAATTATATGTATGAACTACTATGATCTCCTTGGTGTAGAGAAATCTGCATCCGCTGACCAGATTAAAAGTGCTTTTAGGACCAAAGCCAGAAGCACTCATCCTGATGCGGGCGGAGATCCTGAGGATTTTAAGCGTCTAAATGAAGCATACGAAACACTTAAAGATCCAGGCAAACGTGCTGAATATGACCACGCTAGTAGTGGTGCTGGGCGTATACATGTAAACATTAACGGCAGTCATCATGACATTTTTAGTAATATTTTTAGAGACATGCACAATGTTTTTGGACAGGAACAGGGACCTTTTGCTGGAACAAGAACATACAGGCGCCAACAACGCAATAAAGATTTAAGTATAGAGTACACTTGCAAATTAGAAGACACACTTGCAGAGCAGGTAAAGCAAGTTAGTGTAAAACAAATAAGCGGCGATCGTAGATTAGTAGAAATAAAAATACCAATTGGTGTAAAAAATGGTCAGACAATAAGGTATCATAAACTTGGTGACAATACATTTAAGGAGTTGACGCCAGGCGATTTACATGTTAAAATTAATATTATTCCAACAAGATTTGAAATTGAAGGGAATAATTTACACTTAAATCATACTATAGACTGTTTTGAAGCAATACTGGGCACAACTATACAGGTTAGGACACTGGAAGGCAAAACTCTAAATACAAACATTCCGCCTGGCATACAGCATGGTATGAGCATGGGATTAAAAGGTCATGGGTTGTATGAGTTTAACAACCCTGGTAACAGAGGCGCATTGCTGGTAAAAGTAAACATCAAAATACCTGAGAACCTAACTCAAGAACAATTAAATATGATTAGAGCCATTAAGGAAGTTACAGTTGAAACATAGTCCTCAAATTGACAAAATTGTAGAAATTACAATGAAGGAAGCAAAAAAACGCAATCACAAATATGTGACTAGCGAACACTTGCTTTATGTACTACTGGGCAACGAACATATATCCGGAATTCTTATAAAATTTGGTGTCCAATTGGACTTGTTTATTGCAGAAGTTCAGGAATATCTGGACAATAAACTAAAGCCAGAAGAGCAACCTGTAAACGAACCTAAAAAAACACATACTATTGACAGAGTATTCAACCGTGCGTATTCACAAGTATTGTTTAGTGGACGCAATGAACTATTAGTAATGGATGTATTAATTAGTTTACTTGCTGAAGCAAACACTATGAGCAGTTATTTTCTACTCAAATACAATGTTAACAAAGAAGAACTAATAGAATTTATTACTGTAAATTTTGCCAAAGACTTGTATAATGATCAGGCAAGCAAGTATTATGAAAAGTTATTAGAAGAATATACAACTGACTTTACTAAACTAGCAAAAGATGGTAGTATAGATCCTGCTATTGGTAGAGATTCAATAATAGATGACATTTGCCAGACTATGGCTAGACGCAACAAAAGTAATGTATTAATGGTTGGAGATCCTGGTGTAGGTAAAACTGCTATAGCAGAAGGTTTGGCAATTAAAATAGTAGAAGATGATGTTCCTGTATACCTCAAGGATCATAAAGTTTACAACTTGGATATTGGCGTGTTACTTGCTGGTACTCAGTATAGGGGTCAGTTCGAAGAGCGTGTAAAAGAAGTAATGGAAGCGTTAATGAACGAGGGTAAATGTATCTTGTTTATTGACGAAGCACATACAATGAAGGGTGCTGGTGCTGGATCCAGCGGCGGTACTGACTTTGCAAACATGCTCAAACCATATTTGGGCCGTGGTAAACTTAAAGTTATTGCAAGCACTACCTGGGAAGAATACACAGAGTCATTTGAAAAAGACCGTGCTCTAATGCGACGCTTCTATCGTGTTACTGTAGATGAGCCAACACCTGCACTAGCAAAGCAAATACTTAATGGTACAGTAAAGTACTATGAAGATTTCCATAATATGGATATTTCACCTGACAGTATTGACAGTGCTGTAGATTTAAGTGTCAGATTTATGACTGACAAGCGTTTACCTGACAAGGCATTTGATCTAATTGACAGTGCCTGTGCAAGACAGAGACTACTGGGTGTAGAACAACCTACAATTACCAAGGAACTTATTGAACTAGAGTGCAGTAAAATTACTGGTATCCCATTGGATCAATTAAGCGATACAGTGACTAAAAGCGTAAACCTCATAAAGGTTGAGGAAAAGATCAAGAGCAAAGTTTATGGTCAGGACGAAACTGTAGAAAAGGTAATGGAAAAAGTTTATGTTAGTAAAGCAGGGCTTGCTCCTAATGATAAACCAATTGGCGTATTCCTTTTCCTAGGCCCAACTGGCACTGGTAAAACAGAACTTGCTAAACAACTTAGCCAAAGACTTACAATGCAACTGTTACGCTATGACATGAGTGAATATCAGGAACGTCACAGCGTTGCCAGATTTATAGGCGCACCTCCTGGCTATGTTGGATATGATGATAGCAGTTTAGGCGGCGGGTTATTAATTAGAGATATAGAGCGCAATCCTAACAGCGTTGTCCTGTTTGACGAAATAGAAAAAGCACACCCTGATGTAACAAATGTTCTCTTACAACTTATGGATGAAGGGTTTATTACTGCTACAAACGGCAAGCGTGTAGACTGTCGTAACACAATTGTTATTATGACTAGTAACCTGGGTGCACAGGAAATGGAACGCGAGCCCATTGGTTTTGGTAGAACTTCTCGTTCAGGCGAAGATGACAAAGCAATGCAAGAGTTTTTTAGACCAGAGTTTAGAAACCGCATTGATGCTGTTTGCAAGTTTAACAAACTTGATGCACTTACAAAACGCAAGATTGTTATAAAGTTCGTACAGGACTTTACCGACCAATTACAGGAAAAAGGCATCAGTTTACATATAGACGAACCAAGTGTAGATTATATCCTAGATAGAGGATTCGATGAAAAGATGGGTGCAAGACCTGTTGCTAGAACTGTAGACAAATTACTAAGAGTTCCAGTTAGTAAGGAGTTAGTGGTTGACAACTCGCTAAAAGGCTGTAAAATAAAGGTTAGAGTTAATAAACATGGTTTACTCCTTAAATTTGTAAGGCAAAATGATGACGAATCTAAGTCAGTTAGAGAAATTAACGTCAAAGTATAATCTACGCCTAATTAAAAGCGATAGAAAATTCTATAAAAAATATTGTTACAAATTAGCCTATTATGTGTATAGTGCAAAGTATCCAAACATGGATTACTTTGACAAAATACTGGACAAACGAGTATATGCATTCCGTAACAACATGCACATTAGACGAGAGCAGGGCAAGATCAATGTGTATGCTACTAACATTGAAGATTTACAACAGTACATTAACGAATTTTCCGAAATGGATTATGTAGAATTAGCATACTTCCCTGAAGATGTTCCAGTAAATGTTAAACTACGAAAAACCCAACCAGAGTATCCGTATGAAGTAAAGTTACGCCGGCATGTTAAAAAAGAAACATTACAAACATTCTGGCAAACACATTGTGATAAAATGTGGATCAATAAAGACAGTAAGTATGAATTGGATTTAGCGCCAGAACTTAAACAGTTTATCCTATGGATACCAAAAGTAACCCGTACTAAAACTTGGCTAAGTACAACCTGGCGATTTAATGATGAGGATGTAAAAAACTTATTTGTGTTCACATTTGGCGAGCATGTACAGCAAGAAACCCTATACAAAAAGGAAAGCACAGATGAATAAAAATCTATTGAATACCCTTGTAGAGCGTAAACTTGTTACTACAGAGACTGTAGTTAAGGCACGAGTACCAACTCGTGGTTTCCATACTGGTGTGTTTATGAGTGTAAAAAACATTCACTGGGATCCACGAATGAGTGCAGATAACATAATTGATATTGAAGGTATGGAACCAGAACGGTTTGCTAAAAGTTATGACATTAAGCCTGATGGTACTGCAAAAGTATACAAAAAACGCGGCAGAAAGCCTAAACTTAACGCATAAATACTCCTATAAGGAGTATACCTATGGCCAAACTCAATGAAGAAATGGTTGTTATCAAGATTAGTAAACTCTGTAGAGACAATGAAGAAATTGTAACTATGCTTGATGATGATATGACAGCCAGTTTAGAAGCAGTAATTCAAGAACTAGCAGGTCCTGATAAACTTGTAGAAGTGATTAAAGAATAATGACAGCAACAACCACAGTAACACTATTACCAACAACAACATTTGGCACTGCTACAGGAAATTATGATGGTAGCAGCAGTTCCTTTAACAGCGACAAAGTTAAGGGAGATGGTTACTATGGTTTCGCAGACGGTGTTCATACTATCCAGACACGAGTAACAGGATTGATTGGAACAGTAAAAATTCAGGCAACACTCGCAACAGACCCCGCTAGCACAGACTGGGTAGACATTAGTAGTGTAGTTACAAGTGATGGAAGTACAACAGTAACCAACAGTTACTTTACTAACTTTACTGGCAACTATACCTGGATCAGAATTGCTGTAAGTTCATTTACAGCAGGAACTATAAACAACATTTACCTAGCACACTAGGGCATAACATGATAACATGGTTATTTGATAACCGTAATCAGTATGGCTATTTGCCAAATCTTGTAAAAGATAATACACTTCAGCCAGGTACTGATGCCTGGTATGATCTGTGTATTAAAGAGCCCTACAGTTACGAGTTTAGATTTTTAAAATACTGCATACTAGATAGAGTACCATTTAAATGTGCTCTTGTTAACAGTGAAATCTGGGAAGGGCCTGCTTACTATCCCGTAAATCTAAACTTTTTTGATCCTGAAATAGATTACTTTAGCCTAATGGATCCACAAAGCCTTGCAAAATTACAGCAGGGCAGATTTAAGTTTTTGTTTTATTACAGTGAAGGTGATGACATTCACGCTAGTGGTATAGAGTATGCCATAAAAACAATGATGACCCGGCATTCAGTAAGTTTAGAAAATGTTGTTTTTATTACTGCAAATGCTAGGATAGGTGGGAAATATCCTTATTTTTATTTCCCGGACGACGAACTTTATTATAGATACCTGCACATTAGAAATAAGGATTGGGTACAACAAGTACAACTAGAAACTAAACCCTACAAATTTACATACCTAAACCGTGCAGATAAAGTATGGCGCAGAGTATTAGCAAGTAGGTTGCAAGCATTGGGTTGCTTAAAGGATGCACAATTTAGTTATACTGGATATCAGTATGAAACAAGTAGCGTAGAAGAAGACTCGCCAGAAAATTGGAGTCGTAATTTAAACAGTGAAATATTTAATAGTGTGTATTCTGCATTTGGATTAAGAATACCCTATACATGTGATGACTTGAGTTTAACAGAACACAATGATCACAAAATTATACATAAACCTCATTTTACTGACAGTTACTGGCAGCTAGTGGCAGAAACACACTTTCATCAAGATACAGTGTTCTTGACAGAAAAGACATTTAAGTGTATATTAAACTTACAACCTTTCGTAATAGCTGGCAATCCACGGAGTATGCTGCTATTAAGAAAACTTGGTTATCAGACATTTGACAGTATAGTGAATGAAAGTTACGATAAAATGGAGGATCCCTTTAGGCGTATGGATGAAATTATAAACATCGTTTACAGTTTAAATGATAGATCTCACGAAGACCATGTAAAAATTTTAACGGTTGCTAGACCAATTATTGAGCATAACCAAAGACATTTTCTTGCCCCCAAAGTAGGCAGAATTCAAGGCTTACTTAAAAGATTGGATTATACATGATACATTTTTTTACGCCTTGCTATGGGGGACAAATTAGCGAAGTCACATTCCAAGGATATATCCAATGGACCGTGATGGCTGTACAACACGACATACCATCTAAAATAGATACACTTAGTAACGAAAGTAATGTAAATCGTGCCCGCAATAGTTGTGTCGCTAAATTTTTAGCAGGCAGTGGTAGTCATCTTATGTTCGTTGATGCTGACATAAAATGGCGACCTGAACAAGTTGTTAAACTTGCAAGTGCAGACAAAGACATAATTGGGGGTCTATATCCTCAAAAAATAATTCCTCCTCGTTTAGTGGTTAATACAATACCCGATGCAGAGCGTGAAGGTGACCTACTAGAAGTAGGCACTATTGGCACAGGTTTTATGCTTATTAAGCGCACAGTATTTGAGCAAATGATAGAAAATGGTGCACCAAAATATACAGATAACATAGGGCTTGGCAGTGAGTTTAGCGATTATCAGTATGATTTCTTTAACTGCACTATAGATCCTAAAGGTAGATACTTAACAGAAGACTGGAGTTTTTGTTATAATTGGCGCAGCATGGGCGGCAAGATCTGGGCAGATACTAGTATAGAACTAGGACATGTAGGGTACCATAGGTTTATGCCAGATATGGAAGCATTTAGGAAAGAATATGGAATCAGTTGAAGTTAAACTTGAATTAACTGGTGTAGGTTTTGATAATCGCTGGCCCAGATGCAGAGTTCTAGTAAATGAAACATTATACTTTGATGATGTTGTGCAAGGTACAAAAGAAATAGTATTCAATGCCGATCTTGAAGATGACACTCAGAATAAACTAATAGTAGATTATTATAATAGAGATTTCAGAAAAGATGTTATTTTAGGTCCAGATGGCCTGCCTGAAAAGGCTACTTCTGTTACAGTACAAAATTTATCCATGGATGGTATTGAACTTGAACACCTCCCATATATGCACTCATATCAAGAAATATACGAGCCCTGGTATTTAGATCAGGATAGAGAAGAGTTTCCTAATCCTCGTAGAGAAGATATGCAACTTAGTTGGAATGGACGTTGGACACTTGATTTTACAACACCATTTTACATCTGGTTATTAGAAAATTTGTAACAAATAAATACATGTATGAAAATAAATGAAGCAGTTCAGCAGGTTGTAGCCATATATCCTGGCAGATTTCACCCTTTCCATAAGGGTCACGCCAGCGTCTACAACTATCTTCGCAACAAGTTCGACACTGTTTTCATTGCTACAAGTGATAAAGTAGACCCGCCACGCAGTCCTTTTAGTTTTGCTGAAAAGCGAGAAATGATGATTGCTGCTGGTATTCCGCCCAGTGCTATTGTCCAAACTAAAAATCCTTATCAAGCACAAGAAATACTACAAGCATACGACCCAGCAACAACCGCAGTTGTGTTTGCTGTTAGCGAAAAGGATATGGCTGAAGATCCTAGATTTAGTTTTGCTAATAAGAAAGACGGGTCCCCAAGTTATTTCCAGCCTATGGCGCCAAACGCAAAACAAATGCAGTCCTTTGACAAGCATGGTTATATTACTACAGTGCCTACACTAGATTTTACTGTAGCAGGCGAACCCATGCGTAGTGCTACAGAGCTACGCCGCAACTTTGCAAATGCTGATCCCGAAACTCAAAAGACAATGGTCAATGATTTGTATGGTGCGTATAATGATAGAGTTTACCAAATACTAAGCAGCAAACTTGCAGAAAGTTTAATGTTAGAAGACTATGCTAAACTAACCAATATTATAAATCGTATCTGGCAACTAGACCTAGAACGTCCACTAAACGAAGAAGTTAAACGCAAAGTTCTAGCAAACATAAAGTTGGCTACAGAAGCCTGGAGCGAAAAGTACAAGCGTAGCATAAACTGCAACAATCCAAAAGGATTTAGCCAACGAGCTCATTGTCAGGGTCGCAAAAAGAACGAAGACATAAATGAAGCATTTGATAGTCCTTATCCACTGGAATGGCAAGTCGAAGCACCCAATGAGTATAGTGCTTGGGCAAAAATTCCTTTTCAAGGTGGCGATTTTAGCTGGTTAAATGTGGACTTTGATCAACCAACACAGGGCAATTTTGCTATTGAATTTACACTAGGCGGCAGAACCAAAGCATCAGGGAAAGGAGATGAGTTTAGGATTTTCGCTACTGTTATAGAAGCAATTAAGCAGTGGTGGAAAAAAATAGATCAACGATTTGTTGATAGCATATACTTTAGTGCATCAAAAGATCCTAACGACAGCGAACGCAGACATGTATTATATTCAAGATTTGCTAAACAACTTGCTAGCCAGATTGGTTATACACTTGACGTAACAGATAAAGGCAGATCAGTATCATTTCTTTTAACCGCACCAAAGAGAACGTATCAAGTTAAAGAAGAGAGCGGACCTGAGGTCACAATGTGGACTAACCCAGACTGGTTTGGTGCAGATGTAGACACTGACTATTGGAATAAACAGCCTGTTAAAGTAATAGACATAGACAAGCTCGTCCCTTATGAACCAGAAGATAAGATGCAGGATCCCAAGTCTGCTGCTAATATGCAGGCTATTGCTAAAAGGATTCAAGCAGGCGAAAAGATAGATCCTATTGTTATCAGCAAACATGAAGGCAAATGGTTGATACTAGATGGGCATCATAGATACTTTGCTAGTAAATTAGCTGGTGCTAAAAAAGTAAGAGTGGTAGTAGTAGATCCTAAATATATCACATGGCGTGATGATGTGCCAGATGAGGATTATTATAACGAAGTATTAGAGAACCAATACAGCGACCTGGAACTAGCAATCATGGAAGGCGGCCACAGTCTAGAAGAAGGTGTTGGGCGTGATGTTGCTAACTGGGCAAAGAGACAGTATAGAAAAGTAGTACCCTTTACACAAGCAGATACAAAAGACATGATTGACAACATTGCTAAAGAAAAGGGTATAGATCCTCGTGTTATGCAAGCAATGGCAGACAAAGAATCTTCTTATAATACTGGCGCAATTGGCGACAAGGGCAAGTCACATGGGTTATTCCAGTTACAAAATATTGCAGTAAAAGACATCAATGACTGGTATAAAACAGATTATACTGACAGTGATAGAATGGATCCTGAGACCAATGCTCGTATGGCTGCTATGTATTTACAATTAGCAAAAGACAAATACGGTGCTAAAAATGATGCGGAAGCTATCGCTATGTTTAATGGCGGACCCAAGGCCTTAACTAACCGAAATGCAATAAATTATGCCAGAGATGTTGTAAGCAGAATGAAACGCAACCAACAACGAGTGGTTAGAGAAGCAGGCGTAGGCAAGATTACCAAACAAAATGCAACCAAAGACGCTCCTATTGGCAGCGAGTTTGCTAATGTTAAAAAGTTAGGTTTGGGTAGCGGCAAGCCACCTGAACTACACAAAAAGGCTCGTAAGAACAGCGACCCAAATACATTATTCAATATTGGATTGGCGGAAGGCAAAGAAGGCAGTTACCTACTACAACTAGAGCGTGACGATGATCTGCTAGTATTACACATTACACATAGCAGAACAGGCAAGCGCACCGAAGTGCGTGGCAAACCAGATTACGAGGGTGATGGATACGATCCCAATGATCAACTGCACCAATTGCTTGACAAGATTGGTAAGGCAGCAAGCATTAGCGACTTAATGAATGGCGAACTAGTAAGCATCAACCCTGTTCATCCACAGGGCCCAAGTGCTAAAGCACATGCTGAAAAAGCATTTGTAAGTGAGGACTTTGCTCAAGACCTAGAAGCAGAATTTCCTGGATTAGACTTAGATTTGTATACGACACGATCAGGTTACATATTGAGCAAGATTGTTCTTCCAGTAGGTGAACGCAACGAAGGCACTGGCAGCAAAGTAATGCAACGAATTGTTGACATGGCTGATCAGGAAGGAAAACTTATTGCACTAACACCTGATACTGCATTTGGTGGCACAAAGAGTAGACTAATAAAGTTCTACAAGCGTTTTGGTTTTGTGCCCAACAAGGGACGCAACAAGACTTTTGATTTTAGAGAAATAATGGTTCGCTATCCAAATTAAAAAAAGAGACCATCAATGAAAAAAACATTGTTAATTACATTTGGTTGTAGTTGGGTCTACGGCGTTGGCGTTAATTATGAAGAAGGCATGTCCCGGGAAGATTATCAGCTGAATGCGTGGAATCCTGAACTATGTGATGAATACAGTTTTAGAGGTTTAATTAAAAAAAATTTAAATATTGATACTAAGAATTTTTCCTTAGGTGGCAGTAGCAATCAAATGCAATTTAGAGAGGCAAAACAATATTTTTTCTCTCAACAATTTATAGACCACAAAGATAGTTACGATAACATTATTGTTTTATGGGGTATTACCTCAACTGCCAGAAATGAGTTTTATTCTGTAGAGGACAAAACATTCCTAAACGTCCTTTACAATACATTTTTTGATAAATTTGACCCACTTGCTAAAAGCATAACGAAAAAAAATTATGACCTTATAAAACGTCCTAACTGGCCTTCGTGGGAAGATTATAATAATCTTAACCTAGACAATATTGATTTAGAAACTTTAAAACAAATTGTTATATCTGAAAAATTACATTTACGAGATATGCAAAAATCTACTACTTTTAGACATCTGTTGGAACACATATTAGGAAAATTTTCCTGGGACGTGGATGCAGCAATATATGAACTTTCGCTAGAGATTAAACTTTTTAATAGTTTTTTCGAAAGTAGTAACATAAAATTTTTATGGTATGATTTGTTTAATCACCATGATTATAAAAAAAGTTTTAAAAAATTTGTTGATCCAAGGGCAGAGTGGTTCGAACTAAAAAATTTTTTACAGTATGATAACAAATCAAGAGACATATTATCCTTAATATTAAAAAATAATAATAGTTTTGTAAAGGACATAGCATATCATTTATCTGAGTGGAAAGATGACAATAAAAAAATAAATATGGGTGTAAAGAAAAAGTTATTAAATCCAATTAGTTTTCATCCTACTAAATTGGGGCACGTAGAGATAGCAAAAGTCTTACAACCAGAAATAGAAAGGTTTGTTTGATGTCCAAAGAAAAAGATGTAATAATACACTTTGTACGATTCTGCAAAGACCAACTAAAATTGCCTACAGTGCCCAAAATTATTATTAAAGACAAAATTGACGACACAACATTTGGCCAATACAATACGCTAAAGAAAGACATTAGTATACGCACTGGCGACAGACATATTATGGATGTCTTGAGAACCCTAGCACACGAGCTAGTGCACCATGGCCAGAGACTAATTACACCAGACCTAGATGGAAGCGATGGAAGCGCACATGAAAATCAAGCCAATGCTATCGCTGGAGTATTACTTCGTAAATATGGTGAGGACAATCCCAAACTCTACGAACATCTAGAAGAAAGAGCAAGCATAGGAGTACCATTAAGTAGTGGACTTACGGTAACTATTGCGCCACACAGAGCTCTGAAAGTTAAAAAATCCACACCGGGGAGGCATAGCTATGGAAACCCTAAACCTAAAAGAAAAAATTCTAAATGAGGAGAAACTATATGAAAACAAACTACAACAGTGTCTTGAAGAACTTGAACAACTCATTGAAGATTTTAAAGGTCGTGCCAAACCAGGTAGTAGACCAGGCAGTCTAAAGCGTAAAGCAAGTCAGTATCTGGGCAAAGGAGTAGGCAATAAATTAAGTAAAAGTGAACTAAGACGACTAAGAGCAAAGGCAAACAAGATGCGTACCAGTGGTAATAAAGCTGAACGCAAGCGTGGCATACAGCTAGGTCGTCAAGTAAGTTTTGCTTTCAATATGCGGAAAGAATAATGAAACTAGAGTGTGAGATATTAACAGAAGACTATAGTAACACCCCTGCTTACAGGGTATTTGTTAATGGCGAGCTAATGACTGAACGTGATTATGTTGTACCACCAGGCGAAGTAGGACATTACAATTTTATGTGTTACTTAACTTTGCCCGGTGGTGAAAATAAACTTGAAATTCAAGGAATAGGTCATAAGTTTAATATAGGCACGATGTGGTTAGATGACAAACAAATAGCTCACAACCAAGGAGTATTTCAGATATGAGAATAGACGAATTATTAGAAACAGCAAGCGCAGGTGCTACAAGCAGCGGCAATATTGCCACTGTGGCAAACCCTACAGTTGCTAGAGGCAAAGGCAAACCAAAAATGCAAAAACCTACTGATAATGCTCTGGATATGGATGCTAATTTGTTTAGTGGCGGTGCTATTAAGAGAAACACTTCAAAGCCATTAGGTGCTTTGTAGCATAAATACATATATAATCTTTTAAAGGTACAACTATGAGATTCCGCGATTTTAAACCAGTTGTTAAAGAGAGCAAAACTCCAGAGCAAATTAAACTTGACTACTGTAGAGGGCTTATTACAAAAGAAGACGCGGTTTCTAGTCTTAAAAAGTTAGCGGAAGAAACTGACGCTGAAAAAGAATTTAATGCAGCATTTGATAAAGAATACAAAAAAGCATTTGGCGACAAAAAGCCAGCACAATCTAAAAGAGAGCCTGAAAAATTTGGTGGTCTCGGAAGCCAGCAAGCATACGACGAATATAAACAAGATTTAGAAAAAAGACAAGCATCTATGCTTATGCGCCGTGCCAAACCAGGCGACGCAATGGATCCTTGGGATCCAGATGATGGTAATGTATATAAAGACGAAACAACATGGCATTTAGATCCGAATTTTTCAGGATCACCAGGCGACTTTGAGCAACCTTGGATGAAAGTAAACACAAAATATACAGTAGGCCCAGATGGTCGTATAGATTTTGGGCAGCGTAAACCCTACAAAGACGACAGACCTCCTCAATACCAAGAATTATCAGATAAAGAATGGGCTGCATTTAAAAAATCTCAACTAAGAGTAGATTATCCAAATACTCCTAATGACAAATTGCCATGGTACTTAAGAAAGGACGATCCAGATTTTGTACCATATATGAGCGGCAAAAAACCATCAGGTGGTGATGCAGATCCAGCTGGTATGACTGGTGCTACTGCCGCTGGTACTCCATCAAGGGGTGGTGATGCAGATCCAGGCGGTATGACTGGTGCTGATGCTGCTGGTACTCCAGCAAAACCATCAGGCAAAGGACCTAACTTACAAACTAATTTAGGTAGAAGTAGAACTGACAAATCAAATCAGTCTGACGATACTGGGCCAGATGATAAAGAAGCAGCCCGTATTGCAAAAAGATCAGAAAAAAGACAAGCAGCGAAACAAGATAGTTTAGACGACTTGAGTTTTGGCAACGCATTTAAAAGAGCCCGTAAAGCACATGGCGGCGCCGGCGGCATATTTACTTGGCGTGGTAGAAGATACCAAACAAATATAAAAGGCGAACGATATGTTAAGAATCCAACGCCGGTACAAATATAACTAGGAAAAAACATGAAAGACATACTTAACAAACTTGATAAAATCTTAAATGAAGGCATGCTAGGCGACATGGCACATGCCTGTGAAGCAGATCATGAAGTTCAGATGGCTCGTGCAGATCTTTTCAAGATTGCAAAGTATGCTATTAAACTACATGACATGATGAAAAATGTTAGCGAAATGGAAGGCATCCAGGGCTGGCAGCAAGCAAAGATTACAAAGGCTGCTGATTATTTAAGCAGCGTTTATCACAATTTAGACTATGAAATGAGTCCACTTAACCAAGCTCCAGAAGGTTCAGACACTGATGAAGTTATGGCACAGATGGCTTATGATCTTGCCGCTGATGATGAAATTGAAGAAGATAAAGTTCCATTGCCACCAAAGCGTCCAGAACCAAAGGCAGCGTCATACACTGATGCACAGAGAAAATCAATGGACGATGCAGTAGACGTAATTACAAAGTCAGCAGAAGAAGAAGATGCAAAAAAGCGTAGAAACGAATCTACAGACTTAGGTAGAGCAACTAGAAAATTCAGCGATTGGGGAAAAAGATGAACGACTTTACAAGCCTAGTTAAAAAACTAAACGAGATTAGTGACAGAGCAGAAGTTACTACAATTAATGAAAGTGTAGAACAGCCTGTAGCACGAACATCTAGTGATGTGAAGTCAACAGCAAAAATCCTACGCAAGTTTAGTGAAATTGAATCTGAAATCGTTGCTGAAGAAGCTCAAGCAAAAGAAGATGTTACTAGCGATATCAGCAATCGTTTTAGAGAGTTTATGAAAAGCGAAGTTGGTCAGGGTAATGACCTTGAATCAGTAAACACTGCTGTTCACGAAGCCCACACAACTGCAACTATTTTATCAGGAAGCATAGGTGTACTAGCTGACAGTTTAAAGCGTCAACTAGAAGCTACAAAAGAAGGTGGCGTATTACAACGCATGGTAGAACGTGAAGGTGGCGATACAACTCACATTGCAAAGGCATACGAAGCTCTCCAATTGGCCGCAGAGGCTCTTGACGCAGCACATATGTATGCAGTAAAATTAGACGACCAAAAGAAGTAGAGAAAAAATTATGAGAGCATTTGAGTTTACCAACGAACAAACAAAAGTTGCCCCGTTAACCAGAGTTGCACCACTCACTAGAGTTGCTCCTGGTACCCGTGTTACAGGAAGTGAACCTAGTAGATGGGCAAAAAGTATGGGTAGCGATGCTGCTGCTAATGAAAAGAAACGAGCAGAAATATTAGCTCGTATGGAACGAGAACGCCCTGATTTCGAAAGAGCTGTACAAGGTCTGTCTGATACAGAATTAGCTGCTGCCAGAGAAAAGTATGCACAAAGTTTAGGACTAAGAAATGCACAGGCTATGATAAACCTAGCAACAGGTTATGAAGCAGGCACAGGACAAATTAATCCAGATTACGACAAAGAACTACAAGCAAACAAAGCAGCCAATACTCAGGATATGACACAATATGGTGCTGCCAGAAGAGGTAACGCAAGTGTGCAATCTCCTTTTATAAGTTCACAACCTAAAAAGGCTGAGCCTGCACCTACACCAGCAGCACCTACACCTGCTCCGAAAGCAGATGCAGATGATAACCAAGGCCAATCTCAGGTTGATGCTGTTGCTAAACAAGGACGTTCACAAGTTAATGCTGTTGCCAAATCAGGCATGGATGCTGTAAATGCATTAATGAGGAACGCTGGTTTAAGAGTAAGATAATGCGAGCAAAAGAGTTTCAACCTAAAGCATTGACTGAAGCAGAATTTGACGAAGCAGCAGGTGAAAAGGATGCTTGCTATCGTAAAGTTAAAGCTCGTTACAAAGTATGGCCCAGTGCATATGCTAGTGGTGCTCTAGTAAAGTGTCGCAAAGTGGGTGCTGCCAACTGGGGAAACAAGAGTAAAAAGTAATGCTTATTACAGAAGTAGTACAAGAGGATCTACGAAAATGGTTCAAAGAGAAATGGGTTCGCTTTGGTCCTGACGGTAAGATACGTGGAGATTGTGCTAGAGGTAGTGAAAGCGAAGGTAAGCCTAAATGTTTGCCACAAAAGAAAGCACACGCATTAGGTAAAAAAGGGCGCAAGACGGCAGCAAGTCGTAAACGCAGGGAAGATCCCGATAAAAACAGACGCGGCAAAGCAAAAAACGTCGCTACAAAGTAGAAATAAACTATGCTATTTTTAAATTACGCTGAGTTTTATTTAACCAACGTATGTAATTTGTCATGTCCAGGCTGTAACAGGTTTAACAGTTTTAATTTTAAAGGGCATCAACGTTGGTCAGATTTAAAAGACACTTATACTAAATGGGCTAAAGTTTTACACCTAGGCAATTTTGGGATTTTGGGCGGAGAACCATTACTAAATCCTAATTTTATGGATTGGTTAATTGGAACAACTGACTTATGGCCCAAATCAACATGTAGGTTAACTACAAATGGTTTTAGACTTAATAAAGTCAAAGGCTTGTACGATGTATTAAAAAGTCGTCCTAAAATTCAAATGTCAGTTGGTATTCATAATAAAATGCACAAGCGGGAAATAATGAATATTTTAGAAGAATTCCTTGCTGGGCCGCTTAAAATAGAACACGATAATTCTAATAAATATCAGCAAAAGTTGTATATCACCGATTCTAATGATGTAAAAGTTAGAGTAGAATATAATTGGTGGTTTCATCAGGGAGCAATCATTCCTAACGATCAAGGAAAGTTAACTTTGCATAACAGTGATCCAGATAAAGCGCATAGTATTTGCCACAGTTCAGAATGTCATCATTTTGCATATGGCAAATTATACAAATGCGGCGCCAGTGCGCTGTTTTCAGAGTTTGACGAACAGATAGGTTTAGAACTAGATTCTAAAGATAGAGAATTAATTAATAATGTAAATTCATTATCAGTGGATGACGATTTAGAAACACAAAAACTGTTTATAGAAAATATAAAAAACCCTATACCACAATGTAAATTTTGTCCTGAAGTTTATATTGGAGATCAAATTTTTGCCTTAAAGAAAAAGGATATATTGGCCCAGCAACGAGAGAGTACAAATGAGATTTTCCGAGTTAACACATAAACCTACACCAGTAGAATTAGCAATTAAAGAACATATTGCAAGAGGCGTTCCTTTTAGCGAATGCATGTTTCGTCCAGGTAGTAAAGCGTTTACAGAGTTCTATAACACCCTAAGAGAAATGCGTGATACTCTAGAGTTAGATTGGCAGGATCAGGAACTACTTGATACAGATATTGGCGAATGTGTTGTTATTGAAGGTGAACGTGTTCCTCTTGATGTTCCTATTGAAGAAGAAGTTGAACTTGATGAAGCAGAATATCAGGGCAAGCAAGTTAAACTTAATTCTCCAAAGCGTGGCGGAAGCAAAAAGTTCTATGTATATGTAAAGAACCCAAAGACTGATCGTGTTAAAAAAATTAGTTGGGGTGACACAACGGGCCTAAGTGTAAAGGCCAAAAACCGCGGCGCAGTTCGTAGTTTTGTTGCACGACATAAATGTATGCAAGCCAATGACAAACTTACTGCAAGATACTGGAGTTGCCGCACACCACGCTATAAAGCACTTGGTGTTAAAGGCGGAGCTTGGTGGTGAGCCCTTATACAGAGTCCCGCAAAGACAATGTAATTACAAGAAAATTTTCCCCTAGCGTTGACAGTGACGAACTTGTCTGGCACAGAGACAGGCGTGACCGTAGCATTACTATAGTTGAAGGTACTGACTGGAAACTACAAATGGATAATGAACTTCCAGTAACATTAAAGCCTGGTGATAGTTTTAATATACCCAAAAACACCTATCACAGAGTAATAAAAGGCACATCTGACCTTGTTGTTACAATACGAGAACACTAGATAAATATCATATATTTGCGGGAATTGCTATGAGAGACCTTATTGACAGATTAAAACTAATCGAAAATTTAGAAAAAGGCGTACAGCCAGACTTTCACTTTATGATATTAGAGGATGGCGAAATCTTTATAATGGAAGGTGATGCAGAAATACAAGCAGTTGTTGATGCAATTAGATCACTAGCAAAGACAGGTGAAGGTAGACAAATTTCTCAAAATGTATTTGGTAAAGACCCAGATGATGTAACAGATGAAGAAATTTTCAACACACTAATTGCTCCAGGTTATCAAGCATTAAAGCCATTTACTGGAATGATGAAACAAGGTTTAGACTCAGTACCTAGTGGCTACACCCCAAGTCAGATAGCAAAAGCTGGCACAACTCCTTTTGTTGGAGGCTTTGTACGAGACCAGATCAGAAAACAGATACCTAACCAGAAAGTTGATACAGGCCCAAATAATCTAGGAACAGTAGACATTGATGCTAGTGATCGTGATATTGAACGTGTATTACAAGCCTATAACAAATTGGGTAATACATTTCCTAAAGCAAAAGACATGTTAGACCAAAAAGATGTTGATGGTGCACTAAGGCAAGTTTACTCAAGAATGAAAGCAGACTAATGACTAGCTTAAGAAGAATTATAGATATTGTTGAACGTGCAGGCATGGAGTATGTTGCTAACCGTGACTTTACACTTGTAGCAAAAACTGTTAAGGATGATGTAACATATGCCTTAGGCAGAGTTGATCATGATTACGATGACAACCGCAAAGCTGATTATAGCATTTATAAGTTAGTACGAACAGGTGGTTACGAATTCAAGGGTACCTTTTATCCTCAAGATTTCTACACAGAAGTGGAAAGTCTAGACCTAAGTCCATATGTAAAACCAACTGAAGCACACAAAGCATTTAAATCCTGGGTAGAGCAACACTAACGGTTGACACATTAGCACTAGAGTAGTATAATTACACTATTATAAGGAGATGTCAATGAGCTCAGATAGAGTCTTTAACAGCGAAGAAAAAGCAAAACTTACCCAACTTATTAATGAAGGTCTTACTGTATTACAAGAAGTAGATGATCTTACAGAAGGTTTAAACGATACTGTAAAGGCAATTGCAGAAGAAATGCAGATTAAGCCAGCAGTACTTAAGAAAGCAGTGCGTACAGCATACAAGTCAGACTTTGCTAAACATAGCGAAGATTTAGCATCTCTAGAAAACATCCTAGCAACGGTCGGCAAACTTCAGTGAACCAAAACAAACCTTACCAGCCCCTGGCATGGTTAGGAACTGCTGCAATATTATGCGGATCAGTTCTTGCAGCCTTTAACGTTTTTCCTGTATACTTATATGTATTCCTTGTAGCAAATGCTATATGGGCTACAGTAGGTTGGTTGTGGCGTGAGTACAGTTTAGTTGTACTCAACGCCGGAATAACAGTAGTTTATCTTGCAGGATTGTTTTTTAAATAATTGTATAGGATTGTAAATGTACGTTGACGCTTATTTTGATAGAGAACATGACAGGATCAATGTTGTAGAACGTGTAAACGGCAGGAGAGAATATCGTGAATTTCCTGTCAACTACATCTTTTATTACAACGATCCACGTGGCAAGCATCAGACTATCTATGGCAACAGAGTAAGCAGATTTAGTACCAGAAACGGTAAAGAGTTCCAGAAGGAACTTAAAATACACGGCAATCATGGCCTTTGGGAAAGTGATATCAATCCAGTATTTCGTTGTTTAGCAGAGAACTATCTGGGCGTTGATGCTCCTAAACTACAAACAGCGTTTTTTGATATTGAGGTTGACTTTGACCCAGAACGTGGCTACAGTTCGCCGGATGATCCGTTTAACGCAATTACAGCAATTACAGTGTACATGGACTGGCTAGGACAACTAGTCACACTTGCTATTCCTCCCAAGAGCATGAGTATGGAAACTGCAAAGGAAACTGTTGCAGAGTTTGATAACATGTTCTTGTTTGATAGAGAAGATAGGCTGCTAGAAGCATTCCTGGATCTCATAGAGGATGCGGATATCCTAAGTGGTTGGAACAGTGAGGGTTATGATATTCCCTACACAGTAAATCGTATCACTAGAGTACTGAGCAAGGACGATACTAGGCGTTTTTGTTTATGGGGTCAACTGCCCAAGCAACGCACATTTGAGCGTTTTGGCAAAGAAGATAGTACATACGATATTATCGGCAGACAGCACTTGGATTACATGCAGTTGTATCGCAAGTACACCTATCATGAAATGCACAGTTACAGTTTGGATGCCATTGGCGAGTATGAACTTAATGAGCGTAAGGTTGCATATGAGGGCACACTGGACCAACTATACAACCAGGACTTTTACACATTTATTGACTATAACAGACAGGACACTATGCTCCTGTACAAACTGGATCAAAAGTTAAAGTTTATTGATCTAGCAAACGAACTTGCTCATGCAAACACAGTGCTACTACCTACTACAATGGGCGCGGTTGCTGTTACAGAACAAGCAATTATTAACCACGCTCATGAGCAAGGGCTTGTTGTGCCCAACAAGAAAAAGCCAGACGAAGAACATAACAAAGCAGCAGGTGCGTATGTTGCAAAGCCCAAAGTAGGACTACATGACTGGATAGGCAGTATTGACTTGAACAGTCTGTATCCTAGTGTTATTAGGGCACTAAACATGGCACCAGAAACCATTGTAGGACAACTGCGCCCTATCATAACTAACCAAGCCATACAAACAATCTTATCCCAGAAGGGCACATTTAGTGATGCTTGGGACGGCGAGTTTGGTAGCAAAGAATACCAAGCAGTTATGAACATGGAGGTGGGCACTGAAATTACTATTGACTGGGAAAGTGGTGACAGTGACACACTTAGCGCAGCAGATGTATGGCGTCTAGTTTTTGATAGTAACAACCCCTGGATACTAAGCGCAAACGGTACTATCCTAACCTATGAAAAGAAGGGCATTGTTCCTGGATTGCTTGAACGCTGGTACGCAGAGCGTAAAGAACTACAAGCAAAGATGCGCGGTGCTGAAGGTGAAGAACGAGCGTTCTGGGACAAGCGACAACTTGTTAAGAAGATTAACTTGAACAGTTTGTATGGTGCTATCCTTAATCCATACTGCCGCTTCTTTGACCATCGCATTGGACAGTCCACTACACTTACTGGCAGATGTATTGCCAAGCACATGAGTGCACAGGTAAACAAACTGCTAACTGACAAGTATGATCACTTGGGTGATTGTGTTATATATGGTGACACAGATAGTGTGTACTTTAGTGCTTGGCCAGTTATTAAAGAGCAAGTAGACGCTGGTAAGATGAAGTGGGGAAAGGATGAATGCATCGCACTCTATGACCAACTTGGTGAAGCAGTAAACGAAACCTTTGCTGGTTTTATGGAACGGGCATTCCATTGTCCAAGAAGCTATGGCGAGATTGTTGCAGCAGCAAGAGAAATTGTAGCACTTAAAGGTTTGTTTATTACAAAGAAGCGTTATGCTGCACTTGTAATTGATACTGAAGGTTACCGCAGTGATACAGATGGCAAGCCCGGTAAAGTAAAAGCAATGGGATTGGATCTCAAGCGCAGCGACACACCCAAATACATGCAGGACTTTTTAAGTGAACTGCTACTGGATGTGCTTACAGGTAAAGATAGCGAACATGTCGTAGAGCGTATTAAAGACTTCAAGTATCAGTTCAAGGACAAGCCAGGCTGGGAAAAGGGTACACCCAAGCGTGTAAACAACCTAACTATGTACACTGCACGAGAACGAGCAGAGGGCAAGGCTAATATGCCCGGGCATGTTAGAGCAGCAATGAACTGGAACTACTTACGGGCACTACACAATGATAACTACAGTCAACAAATTGTTGATGGAATGAAGACCATTGTATGCAAACTTAAAGACAATCCACTGGGCTACACAAGCGTGGGCTATCCCACAGACGAAACCACACTTCCTAAATGGTTCAAGGAACTGCCCTTTGATGATGGCGCAATGGAAGATGCTATCGTGGACCAGAAGATCGATAACCTTCTCAGTGAACTAAACTGGAATCTTAAAGAAAAGACACAAACTAAAAATACTTTTGACAGTTTATTCTCATTTGAGTAATATGCGTATATAAATATATGCATGAGCCGGCTTCTTAAAAATCATAGTTTACTAGACGAATATAAAAGAAGAATTGCGCTGTTGCCTGTTGATATTACCGGGCAATTGGAAATTATTGAACAAACTATCAAGTCTCAGTTACCAAGGTGGAAAAATACTGATAAGCATAATGCTATACTTCAAAGAGTGCAAGAGTTAGCAACTGCTCAGAATAATTTAAATTCTGCAATCCAAGATTTAACTCAAGAAATCCATAATCTTTTAGTTGGAAAAGAAAAAAGAATAATTCAAAGAGACTATCAAAGAGTAGAAAAGCAGGTTGTTGAAGATGAAGACTTCATAATACGAAATAGTTGGCTTACTAACGAAATTAAAGATAAGTTAATGGGTTATATACATAACCATAGTGCTATTTGGCAACATGGTAGTTTGGAAATCAATCCAGGCGATGGATATTTTAGCACTATAATGAATGCAGCAGATCCCCAATACTGTATAGTTGCTAATAAACAAGTAGAACAAGTAATAAAAAGTAAATTTAATGAGTTTTACAGCAATAGACGATTAAGATGCTATACCGATGTAGCACAGTTACCAGATAATGGTATAGGATTTTCTACATGTATAAATTTGTATGAGTATTTGCCTGTGGACAATATAAAAGATATTAGTATGGCTACTTTTAATAAATTAAAGCCAGGTGGCAAATTTTTAATTACCTATAACGACTGCGAGCAGCGTTACAGTTTAGAAATGCTTGGCAACGATGCAAGATGTTTGGCTACCAAAAGTTTAATAGAAGGTTTACACTATGGCATAGGATATGACATATTAGAAGCAGGCAACACAAACGATGGTGTCTGGAGTTATATGTTATTACAAAAGCCAGGAACACTTACAAGCCAAAAAATGAATGCTCCTGCTATAGAATTTGTTGAAGAAAAAGTTTGACTCAACCCCTTTAACCAAGTATAATAATCATATTATAAGCAAAGGATTTATCTATGAAAGATTATCTATTAGATATTGTTAAGCATACACATAGTTTGGGTATTATTGATCTAGTAAAGATTACCGGAGACGATTCAAAGACAAGTATTGAAGGACTTGCAGAAGACCGTAGTGTAATTTTACAGGGCGAGTTCCATACGCCAGTTGCTGATTTTATTGGCACATTTGGTATGCCCAACCTAGACAAACTGGGCATTATACTACGCATTCCTGAATATGCAGATGATGCAAAGATTACTATCAATACGCAAGAGCGTAACGGCGAAACAGTACCAGTAGGTGTTCATTTTGAGAACAAGGCTGGTGACTTCCAGAACACATACAGATTTATGAGCAGCGACATTGTAAACGATAAGCTCAAAAGTGTTACAATGAAACCGGTAAATTGGGGTGTAAATTTCCAACCCAGCATCGCAGGCATCCAACGCCTTAAGATGATGATTAGTGCTAACAGTGAGCAAAGCGTGTTCACTGCAAGAACAACTGGCAAAGATTTAACATTTGCATTTGGCGATGCTAGCACCCATGCTGGTGAGTTTGTGTTCCAACCTGATGTTGGTGGCAGCCTTAGCAAAGCCTGGAGTTGGCCAGTGGATAGCATTAGCAAGATTCTAAGCCTAAGTGGCGACATCAGCTACAAGATAAGCGATGATGGCGTTAGCCAGATTACAGTTGATAGTGGTCTTGGTGTTTACAACTACCTACTTCCTGCTCAGACCAAGTAATGCATTTTGATGTAAAACTACTACCGGTGTTAATTAATCCAGAACTAAATTGTATCTGGATTAATATACCCAAAAATGCTAGTAGTTTTATGCAAAAGATGTTACAGGATAATGGTTGGCGAGAACCAGATTCTAGTATTACTTCAAGTCTACTAAACAGTAATATCCGTAAATTTGCAATTTTACGCAATCCTGTAAAGAGATGGATCAGTGGATTTGCTGAGTGTTTTATGGATATGCCAGAGATGGTAAACATGTTAGATAATCCCGCATTCATAGAGGTTGTCCAGCGTTCACCAGTGTTTGATAATCATACTGAATTGCAGTGTACATTCATTCCTGATAGTAGGAATCTAGAGTACATTTTTATGGATAGTGATAGGCAACCTCAAGTCTTTTTTTCTACAGTAGACACATGGTTTAAAAATAATGGATACCAAAGTGATTGTCATTTCTGGCGAGATCCTGTCAATCCCAGTAGTAATGATCCGGTTAAAAAAGAAATAAACCGTATACTACAAAACATGCATCAAAACAAACATTCATTATTTGATAGTTTGGATACCTTTTACCAATCTGATTATAACTTAATGAATGCTAGTAAGAGAATAAATTACGAATTATAGAAAGTGTAACAATGGAAATTAAAGATCGTATTGCTATACTAGAAGAACAACATAGTAGATTAGCAACAGCCTGCGAAGAGTTAGAAAAATCAAGACAATCTGATCGCAGAGAAGAAACAAAATTAAAGTTGTTAGATTTAAAGAAAAAGAAACTATCAGTCAAGGATGAGATAGCAGTTCTAAGAGGCAGTAATGGCTGAAAGGTATTTTAGAGTTTACTTGTGGGGCTATGGTGGCGAACAGGTAGTAGGCTCAATTACTAAAGAGCAGTATGAATTTTGGAAGGATATTGATGAAGAATATCTAATCTCTCATGCTTTTTGGGATCCTTGGGATGCTGGCGATGATAATCCTGTATATGATGACACTGATCCAAGGTGGCTAGGTCAGTGGTATGAACTAGATGACATCTTACATGAAAATGGTGTTAATGTTTCTACAGCACAGGTAACAATTGATGAATTGGAAGACGATGACTATGGTAGCAGAATCATTGACACTGTTATAGCCAACATGGATTGGCAGCGGTTTGTTGATGAGTACTATATACAACTTCCAGAGCCCGACAATCAAGAAGACGCAATCTACGACGCTGAGTATACTTTTCACGGCACAAGCGTAGAAAAGGGCTGTTTTGGTGAATATTATATAAAAACTGATGGTGAAGATCTAAATATTAGTAAACTAGGTTTTTCCTTGACAATGACGCCAAATGAGGATATAATATTACAATTAACTGATTATGCAGGACAAGAGGTTGACAATGTTGGTGGTGATTCCAACGGAAAAGGTTATTATGCTAATGTTTACTCAAGGGACGAAGATTAATGGCTGAAAGAGAAACCAACGACCAATATATGTTGCGTATGTTGCGTGAAGAGGGTTTAAAGCAACGACTACGCACATCTAAAAAAATGATTTGGGTTACATTTCAAAAGGAAGGTATACACAAGTATCCTGCTGCACTGGAAGATCCTAAACTAGCAACCGGTGACGAATATGATGTAAGTTTCCTGGGTTATCCACACCGTCATATATTCCACTTCAAAGTTGCTATTGAAGTATTCCATGATGATAGAGATATTGAATTTATTCAGTTTAAAAGGTGGTTGACAAAATTATATGATCAGCGTACACTAGAACTTGATTATAAGTCATGCGAAATGATTAGTGATGACTTATATTTGCAGATACAGGAACGTTATCCTGGCCGTAATGTTGAAATTGAAGTTAGTGAAGACGGCGAAAACGGTAGTATAACTTTTTATAACAAGGACTAAAATTAAAATGAAACCACAAGTTTCAAAAGTATTTGACGATTTAGACGATTTCCTACGTTTTTGTAAGACGTTTGGACACCCTTATAACGAGGCTGACCTATACAACAACGATAGCGAAATATATCAGCAGTACCGTATGCTTAAAGAAGGCAAACGCATAAGTAATAATTGGATGCGTGATGCAAAGATTCATGGACACAGGATCTTTGGTAACCGTTAATGTCGGATCCAAGTCTTAAGTTTCCCAATGCAATTACAGTAAACGCCTCCAACTACACCGACAGGAAAAATCATCTTCCTGGCGAAGGTGGTGCTCTTAATGCTGGCTATACGCCCGTAGATGCATTATGTATGGTTAGCAATTTACTTGGCAGTCATGGTCTACGATATAATGTAGATTGGTGGTGGGATGGATTTGGTTACGGTGATTATACCATTAATGGTCCATCTTACACACTAAATTTAATGTTTGCTAAAGAAGAGCATCGTTTACTACTTGATTTGGGACTTAAGAATGCAGGTTAGTTTTATAGGGTTGGGCAAACTTGGTTTGCCATGTGCAGAGGAAATAGCAAAAAAAGGACACACTGTTCTGGGTTACGATGTAGCACCGGTAACAAGCGAACTTGTAGACATCAAAGACACATTAGCGGAAGCAATAAAGTTTTCTAAGATTGTTTTTGTTGCTGTTCCTACTCCACACGAAGCCAATTATGATGGCCGTGTACCAACGGCACATTTAGAACCCAAAGACTTCAACTACGACATTGTAAAACAAGTATTGCGTGAGTGTAATGAACTCATGTACTCTGCACAAATGATTGTGTTAATTTCTACAGTGCTTCCTGGCACAGTGCGTAGAGAATTCGTTCCATTAATTACAAATACACGTTTTGCGTACAACCCATATCTGATCGCAATGGGCAGCGTTGCCTGGGATTTTTTAAATCCTGAGATGGTTATGATTGGCACAGAGGGTGGCGATACTACATGGGATGCACAACTACTAGTAGACTTCTACAAAACAGTTATTGATAATGATCCACGCTTTGTAGTTGGTACTTGGGACGAATGCGAATGTATCAAAGTGTTTTACAACACATTTATCAGTACCAAAATTGGACTGGCAAATATGATACAGGATGTTGCAGTAAGGCAGGGCAATATCAATGTTGATGTGGTTACCCAGGCACTAGCAGAGTCAACTAAACGAATCATGGGCCCGCAGTATATGACTGCAGGAATGGGTGATGGTGGTGCTTGCCATCCACGGGACAATATTGCCCTGCGCTACATGGCACAAGAACTAGATCTAGGTTATGATTTGTTTGATGCTATAATGAATGCAAGAGAAAAGCAAGCACACAACCTTGCAAAACATTTAGTGGATTTAGCAAACGAAAATGAGATGGAAATCTATATACACGGCAAAGCATACAAGCCAGGTGTAGAATACATTGACGGAAGTTATAGTTTATTAATTGGACATTATGTACAAGAAATGGGCAAAAGTGTAACATACATTGATCCATTGACTGGTGATAATAACGAACCCAAGCAACCTTGTGTAGTATTGTTAGCCCATAGTGCAAGTACAACATACAAATATATGCACCAGGAAAGCAATACAGATAAATTATATTGTGTGATACCCATGGGAAGCATAGTCGTAGACCCATGGCGCAAGTTCCAAAGTCACGCAAGCAAGGTAATACATTATGGCAATACGCGAGTCTAAGTGGCACATAGGCTATATAGATCCCTTTTGGGATAATGCACATCATATTTTAGATTATGAGTCTGAAACGTTTAACAATTCAGACGACATTATAAGTTGGATGGAAAAAGGGTATACTGCACCGTATGTAGGTGATTTATGCGACATGCGTAAACTACAAACATGGTATGCTACAGACTTAACACAAATTTTTACAAACATCTATGGCATTCAGGATGTTGGTACAAGTTTCTACAGAATGAGAACAGGCGTAGTTCTACCCCCACACCGCGATACCTACAAAAAATATCGTGAATTGTTTAATGTAGAATTACATGAAATCCAACGTATCGTAGTTTTCCTTGAAGATTGGCAATCCGGACATTACTTTGAAATAGAAGGCAAGCCGATTGTAAGTTGGAAACGAGGCGATTACATATGGTGGCGTGGTGACGCAGAACATATGGCCGCTAATATTGGCGATCGTGACAGATACACTTTACAAATAACAGGACACGATGGATTACAACGTTTTAAATGATTTCGAACAGGTGCTTAGTGATTATACTGGAGCACCCTATGTTGTATTAACAGACAGTTGCACTCATGCTATTGAACTTTGTTTAAGACTTAAAAAGTGGCAGGGTCCAGTCATACTCCCTAAACGCACTTACATAAGTGTTCCTATGACCATGCACAAGTTAGGGTTGCCTATTTACTGGGACGATGAACTTGAATGGCAGCATGAATATAGAATTGCTCCTACAAACATCTGGGATAGTGCTAGAGCATTTGATAAAAACATGTATGTTCGGGGTCGTATGCAATGTTTGAGTTTTGGCTTTGATAAGCGTCTTAATATCGGACATGGCGGTGCAATACTATTAGACAGCAGAGGCGATCACCATATCCTAAAACGCATGGCTTACGATGGAAGAGATTTAAGTATTAGTCCCTGGGAAAAACAAGGCGGATGGTACTTAGGGTTTCATTATAATATGCGATTAGAAGACGCCGCAAAGGGTATTGAAATGATGCAGAAGCCCGAGCATTTACCCAGTTTAGCCAGCCAAATTAAAACATATCCAGATTGCAGTAAAATTTCAGTTAATATTGACTAATCGTCTAAATAATCTTATCATTAGATATTAAGAAGGTAAAGATATGGCAACCAGAGTTAATCTAAGCGAAAAGAATTATGACTACGCAGTGTTTACTCCTGCACTTAGCGGCTTTTATCAGAGTTATGTAAGCAAACAACAACAAGACCCCAATCATGTAGAACAGTCTCGTATACCTGCAAAGTTTGAAAATGGTATAGAAGGACTTAACTTTCTCAATCCAGAGCAGGGCTACTTTACATACAATCATGTACTCTACAGTGCTGGGCATGCTGAACTAGACATGGCTAAAGCAGTGGATCGTGAAAGCATGATCCATAAGCGTGACAGAGACAATACAGTGCTTATTGGTGACAGTGGCGGATTCCAGATCAGCAAAGGCGTTTGGCAAGGCAACTGGCTAGAGCCTGAAGGGCAATGTGCTGCTACAGACAAACAGCGTGGTACAGTTTTAAACTGGTTGGAAAATACAGCAGACTACAGTATGGTACTGGATATTCCTACAAATGGTTTAAACTTTGTTGACGAAAAAACTGGTAAGCCACGCTGTGGTTTGAATGACTACGCAGAGTTCCGCGACGCTACCAAGGCAAACAATAACTACTTCTTTAAACATAGACAGGGCAAAACAAAGTTCCTAAATGTTCTGCAGGGCAGCACATACGAGCAAGCAGATGATTGGTTTGACAATGTATGCTTGCCTATTGTAAATGAAACAAGTGGCTGGGCATTTGGTGGTGTACAAAAAACAAACCTTAACCACAGTTTAAGAAGGTTGCTATATCTCAAAGAACTTGGATTGCTACAAAAAGCAGAATGGATTCACTTCCTAGGTACAGGTAGACTTGATCAGGGTGTGATGTATACTGCAATGCAACGGGCTATTAGGAAGTCTATAAATCCAGACCTTACAATAAGCATGGATTGTGCAAGTCCATTTATTGCTACAGCAAACGGCCAAGTGTACACTGACAATACATTTAATAACAAGCGTATTGGTTACAACATGGTACACATGGTAGACGAAAAGGATCCCGCACACAAAGAAGCACCCTGGCCCTGGGACGACAGTCCTATTGGTGCTAGACTTACCTGGCGTGATGTTAACTGGTATGATCCAGGCGACTTAAACAAGATTGGTAAGGAAGGCAAAACCAGTTGGGATAGTTTTGCATACTGTTTAATGATGGGACATAACATCTACAAGCATATTGACTCAGTGCAAATGGCTAACCGTCTAATGGCACGACCCATTGGTATGAATGAATGGATACCTGATCAATATCTACAGTTCCAGGAGCTCTGTGTAGACTTGTTTGCTAGAGATTACAACAAGAGCATGGCTGCTATTGATGCAGAACTTGACAAGCATGAAGGTTTGATTAGTAAACTAAGCCGTATTAAAAATCTTAAAAACACAAACGCATTTGACAGTTTGTTTAGTTTTGATGTTCCCACAACCAACACTGATATAGACAGTAGCCAGGAAGAGGATGATGCTAGATGAGCACCATTTATATTATATGTCTGGAACCAATTGACCAGAGATATACTAAACAGTGGTATACAAACATTCCCAATATACTGGAACAGCGTATTCAGGAACAGGGCTTAGATTATCAGGTAGTTACTATTGAAGGTGAGACTGTGCCTGACAACACAACAGCAGGTGCGTTCCTGGACTTTGGTGCTACAAATGTTTATAAAGCAAGCCAGACTGTAACTGTTAGCAAGATGTTCAGTGCAGGAGAAATTAAGCCTGGCGACAAGTTTTTGGTTACTGATGCCTGGAACTTTATTATTACACCTATCAAATACATGAGCGATTTGCTGGACATTCCAGTAGAAATACACAGTATCTGGCATGCTGGCGCATATGATCCTAGCGACATACTGGGCTACAAAATGAACAAGCCCTGGCCCTGGGAAGCAGAGCGCAGTTGGTATCACAGTAGCGATTACAACTATTACGCCAGTGAGAACCATCGCAGGATGTTCCTCAACAACTTAAACATTCCAGAAGAGTATCATTATAAAGCAGTGCGTAGTGGACAGCCACACGAACTGATAATTGCAGATCTTGTTAAACATCAAAGCACGCCTAAACAAAATCGTGTTATGTGGCCGCACAGATACAATGCTGACAAGCAGCCAGAGATAGCAGAAGACTTGAGCACTGATTTTGACATGGTAATCACACAAAAAATGAACTTGAGTAAACCTGATTACTATGCTACAATGGGTACAAGTAAACTTATTTTTAGTTGTGCATTGCATGAAAATCTTGGCATCAGTGTCATGGAAGCGGTGCTGACTGGAGCAATACCTGTTGTGCCGGATCGTTGCAGTTACAGTGAAATGTATTTGGATGAATTTAAATATCCCAGTGAATGGACTATCAATCAGGAGAGTTACGAAAAGAACAAACATAGAGTAGTTGAGTTTATACAAGACAAACTGGACAACTATTCTAACTATCATAACCTAATTCGTGAGCAACAGAGTATTCTTGTCCAAGATTATTTGAGCTGTGACGTTATGATGGACAGACTATTAAACACGGAAGTTCAGTGATGAAATTAGCTGTCTGTGGTGATTCTTGGGCTAGTATAGATAATAATGACCCATCATCTAGTTTTTCAGAGATACTGTGTAAAGATCATGGCTGGGATTTATATAACTTAGCTCGCCCAGGAGCAAGTAATTTTGCAATTTGTTTGCAAATAGATCAGGCAGTTAAACTTGATGCAGATTTTGTAATAATAAGCACAACTACTCCTGGACGTATTGAAGTTCCTTTAAAAGGAAAAACATATGTAAAGGAACTAATAGGCAAGAATATACATTATCCAGACACTAGGCAACCTGCAATATCAGACATAGGCAAAGAAATGATGAAAGATCCTACTATTGCTGTAGATGTACTTGGTAATTTTGAGACTATATGGAATGAGGACTATAAAAAAGTTTTGCCAGAGACTTTCCTAGATACTTTAAAATCTTATGTTGTGGATATGTTTGACCAGAATATAAAATTACAATATGATACATGGATTATGAGCGATGCATGTCGTAGGTTATTGGATAAGAAAGTTCCCTTTTTAATAATAATTGATTACTTATATAATGGCTACAGTGTAGGTGATCCTTATCATGATTTTGAAGTAGATTTAAATTGGATACCGGCGAAATATTTAATACACTATGACGATTTCGCATGGCATAGGGAAACTGTTGTTGACAATAAACACTATTACCATTATAGTTCGTCTAGTGCCCAAAAAATAGCAGATTACATATTTGCAAGAATAAACAAAGTAAAGGAACTTAGTGCATGAGAAATACTTCCGAAAAAATTATAGAACGAATAAAACAAAAAAATGGACGCTACTGGGCTGGCGACAACATAAGCCAATATCTAGAACCAGGTGACAAAGAAGCACTTATTGACGAACTTACTGGTAAGTTTGAAAGTGTTATAGATAGTTTGGTTATCGATCGTTATACAGATCCAAATAGTCGTGATACTGGCAGACGTTTGGCCAAGATGTACATTAAAGAGATAATGAGCGGCCGGTATAATCCTAAACCCAAAGCAACTGCTTTTCCTAATCATACTGATGAACCATATGATGGCATGCTGGTTGTGCGTAGTGAACTTAAAAGCATGTGCAGCCATCATCATCAACCAGTTGCAGGTGTCGCTTATATAGGTATTATTGCCGCAGATAAACTTATTGGTTTGAGCAAGTATACACGCATAGCGCAATGGTGTGCAAGGCGTGGTACACTACAAGAAGAACTTGCCATGGATATTGCAAGAGAAATTATGAATGCCACTGGCAGCAAGAACGTCGGCGTATATATACAAGCGACGCATGGCTGTTGTGAGAACCGTGGTATCATGGCACACAGTAGTCTAACACAAACTACAGTTTTGCGTGGCAGTTTCCATAATGATCCTGCTTGCAAGAAAGAGTTTATGGACAATATTAAATTGCAACAGGAATTTGCACCAAGATGAAATTACTATTAACTGGCAGCAGTGGGTTTATAGGTCAGGCCATAACGCCTAGACTTGAAAAAGAATACGAATTACATCATTTGCAAAGTGATTTATTAAATCATGCTGATGTAAAAGCAGAAGTTGCAAATGTAAATCCAGACCTTATTGTACATTTGGCTGCTAGGACCGAAGTAGAAAAGAGTTTTTACGAGCAAATAAGTTTTAGTGAAGTCAATTATATTGGCACACTAAACCTTATAGAAAGTGCTAAAACACTAAAAAATCTTAAAAACTTCGTATTTGCTAGTACAATGGAAGTTTACGGATGGCAGCCTATTAGTGATGAAATCGAACACACTGGAACATATAAAACTAGAGTAGCATTTGACGAGAATACTATACCTAACCCAAACGCTCCTTATGCAGTAGCAAAGTATGGATGTGAAAAGTATTTAGAGTACGCACATCGTTGTTTAAATTTGCCATTTACTGCTATAAGGCAAACTAATGCATATGGCAGACACGACAACGATTTCTTTGTTACAGAAGCAATTATTAGTCGCATGTTAAAAAATCCACACGAAATTGACATGGGTTACGCTAAACCTTGGCGTAATTTTATCTATGTTGACGATCTTATAGAAGCATGGATGACAGTCATTACAAATCCAGAAAAAGTTAACACAGGTAAAATTTTTACTATTGGTCCAGATAACGCACTTAGTATAGAAGACTATGTAAATATAATTGGAAAAAAACTTAATTGGCATGGTCAAATAAACTGGAATAAGCGTCCTACCAGAGATGGAGAGATTTATTGGCTAAACAGTAATCATGATCTAATTACAAAAGTGTTAGGTTGGCAACCTAAAGTGTCAATAGACGAGGGATTGGATAAAACTATAGAAATATGGAAAATCAAACTAAGTTAAATGTTTATCTTTTCCAACCTCAATATGCAGTTGAAAGAAGAAAAGAAAACACTTATTGGTTGCCATACAGTGCAGGTTGTTTATGGACTTATGCTAACACGTTTCCTGAAGTACAGGAAAGGTACCAGTTAGCAGAGCTTGGTTTCAAGCGAGAAGATCCTCGTAACATTATTGAACGTATGAAAAAACAGCCGCCTGCTGTTTGCGGGTTTAGCTGTTATGTATGGAACGAAAAGTATTGTTTAAGCCTTGCCCAATTAGTAAAGCAAAACTTTCCAGATGTAAAAATAGTTTTTGGCGGCGCTCAAGCAAGCAATAGATTACTTGATTATCCATTTATAGACAGTGTTATCATTGCAGAAGGTGAAGAAAGTTTTGTTGACTTTTTAACTGCTGAAACTCCTAAACAGACATACAACAGACAGAGACTTACAAATTTAGAAATTCCCAGTCCCTATCTAACAGGTATATTCGATAAACTTATAGCAGAAAATCCTAACGCACTTTGGAGTATGACATTTGAAACTAATAGGGGGTGTCCATACTCTTGTACATTTTGCGACTGGGGCGGAGTTACATACAGCAAGGTTAGACGATTAGAGTTAGACCGGATTACTAAAGATTTAGAGTGGGCAATAGGCAAGCCTATAAGTTACATTATCTGTGCAGATGCTAACTTTGGAATATTTAAAGAACGAGATTTAGAAATTGCACGTATACTAAGAAGAGTAGCTGATAGCAGTGGAGTAGAGGCTATAAATCTACAGTATGCTAAAAACAGCACAGAAATAGTTTTTCAGATAGCACAAATTATAGGAGAATATAGCAAAGGCGTTACAGTAAGTGTTCAAAGCATGCATGATGTTACCTTGGAAGCAATAAAAAGGAAAAACATGGATGTAAACAAAATTGGAAATCTAATGGAACTCAGCAAGCAATACAATGTGGGCACCTACACTGAAGTAATACTTGGTTTGCCTGAGGAAACATTGAATAGTTGGTGTGAAGGTTTATGCAAATTACTAGAACTTGGCCAACATAACAGCATAGACATGTGGTTTGCCCAGTTACTAGAACGTAGCGAAATGGCTTCTCCTACTAGTATAGAAAAATATAAAATTTCCCGAATTTCCAGTTCAGACTATTTTGCACTCTATAATAGCAATGACTATAAAGATATACAAGAGGAAATAGAACTTGTCAATGGCACCAGTACTATGTCTCTAGAAGATATTGTGACTGGATACATGTACGGTTGGCTAATTATACAGTGGCACATAAGTGGCTACAGTCAACAAGTTGCAAAGACTGTAAGATATCAAAATGTTTCCTATAAAAAATATTACGATACATTGTTTAACATGGTACAGCAACATAAGATTTTTGGCAACCACTTCAAAGAACTCAAAAGCCTTGTAACAACATATCTTAAACAAGGCAAGTTAGACATAGACGAAACTAAAAGTCATGGCCATAATATGCATTCTTTTAGTTATGAGTTTCTGTATAATAATAAACAAGCTGCCTACGACTTAGCAATAGAATGTGGAGAGCATTTTATTAATTTAACAGAATCTGATAAATTTACACAAAAACATTTTTTGTTTGACAAAGATACTAAGTATCCATTATATTGTAAAGACATTGTAATTAACCCACAACTACAAGACACCACAGATTTTGACTTTTATGCGCTTAGAAGAAAAAATCTTTTAAAAAATAATATTACCAAAAAGGAGATAACCAATGCCCATGCCAGAACGCATTACAGTACCAGCAGGTAGAGACCCAAGTCGTAATCATTTTTATGCTAGCCTAGTAAAAAGCATTGTGCGTTTAGGCGCATGTGCTGCACTGTTTACAGGCAATTTAGGTACAGCAGCAATCATGTTTGCAACTGCTGAAGTTATTGGCATTGCAGAAGAATTGGTATGATTTTCCTTTTTGATGTAGACAATACAATAACCCCATATAGGGAACATATGACTCCTGAAATGGCTGAAACACTGCTACAGTTACCCAACTTTAGTTTTGTTACAGGTAGTGATACACAAAAGACTATAGAGCAAGTAGGTTTGGATATCTTTAATCAAGCAGACTATAGTTTTAACTGTATAGCAAATGATGTATACAAAAAAGGCAAACCTTTTTATCGCAATAATTGGAAACCAAGTCGCCAATTCCATGCATTCCTAAATCAACTAGTAGACCTGAGTCCATACCCACACAACTATGAAAAAAATATAGAAGTTAGAACAGGTATGGTAAATTTTAGTACTGTTGGCCGCGGAGCAGTAGGACAACAACGCAAAGACTACTATGAATGGGATTGTGAACATCGCGAAAGAGAGCAGCTATGCCAATTAGTAGAAAGACAATATCCTGATCTTACCGCTGTTATAGGTGGCGAGACAGGAATAGACATTTATCCCAAGGGCGCAGACAAGTCTCAATGCCTAAAACATTTTGCTGGGATGCCCGTACATTTCTTTGGTGATGCATGCCAGCCTGGCGGCAATGATTATTGTATAGCGCATGCTTTGAGTGGTAGAAGTGATTGTATTGTAAGTCATGTCAAGGATTGGACAGAAACATGGGAAATACTCCAAAAATATACGAATCCCCAGACGGCGGCCTAACTGTCTATGAACGAGACTTGGGTGCAGATCCTAGCACAAGAACTCCAGTGAAACAAATTTTTAAAACACACCCACATCCCCTAGCAGCAACTTGGCAAAGGATAGAACTTATTGAAAAATATCCAGAACTTAAAGCCAAGTGGGAAGAGTACATAGAACTAGAACAACATTACATAGCATGGGATATTCTTTCTAAGAAAAACGATTAATGACTGATACTTTATTAATCACAATTGGCGAAAGTTGGACATGGGGTGAAAGTCTTGAAGAAAAAGGCTTAGATAGATTAAAAACTATATTCGGCTATCATTTGTCAAACATGTTAAATGCACAATGGCAAAATATAGCATTGAGCGGTGCTAGCAATGCGTGGATTGCTAAACAATATAATGATTGTATTAATAAAACCTACGATTACAAAAACGTTATAATAGTTTGCACTCTAACAGAAGTAGGAAGAGATTTTAATGTTCCTGAATTTGACAACAATAGAAACTATTTTGCTGACTTAGAAGTAACAGAAACTTTACAAGATGTGCAAAATTTACAAAGCAAATGGGTAGAAACACAATTTGCAAAGTTTAAATATACTTCCCTTTTCGCAACTAATTTTGTAGATAGTAACTATCCTAATTTGCCAACATTGGATAAATCATGGATAGATTTAATAGGTGAACATATAGGAATTAAACCTCCAACTAACACATATACGGTAAACAGTTGGGCATTTGACAAACTATTAACAGCAACAAACTTTAAAAATTATGATTACGAAGTTTGGATTAAATCTGTATTACAAGAATTTAAAAAAGCAGAAGCATTAACAGAATGGTTAATTAACAGCCCACTAAATTTTAAAGTTGGTAGTAAACATCCTACGCCCGAAGCACATTACTTATGGGCTGAATACCTATACAATCAGATACAAAAACGGTTGACTAATTTCTAACATATGTTAATATTACTGTTAGAAAGGTGTGATATTCTATGAAAAAGTCGTTCTTCTTTGCGCTATTAGCGTCTATGTTGATCTTATCTGCTTGCCAAGGCGGCGGTGGTGATGCTATAAAGAAAAGGTTGGATCCACCACCAGAAGAACCAGTAAAACCTACACCACCTACTAATCCTAAACCACCGACTGATCCTCTTCCTCCATCAGTTTCTCCTTTAGCAGAAATTAGCGATGCGTTAAAGGAGTTGAAAGATAAAATAGAAGAGACAACTACTTCAGCAACTGTTCAGGCTATACTCAATCCTGATGATGAAGACCGACAGGATGCCAGGGAATTTGTTGTTATAATAGATAATGTATTGAACGAATGGAATACATACAAAAGAAGAATAGATGGCAATTTACTTTTAGCAAAAATGAACTCTTCTGAATGGCGCGAAGCAGAGGCAGTAATAAAAATTATTAGCGACTTACGGCCCAAATTTGACAATGTAGCAAATGGCGGAAGATATGACACAGATGACTTTGAATTTTTGCTTACTGACGCAGCACTTGAACAAAGGATAGAACAGGAAAAAGCACAGATTCCAGTAATAGATAGGGGTTCATCTACAGTTAGTTCAGTGGAGATAAGCAATGTTTCCGATGACATTGTTGAAACTTTGCCTGATATTATAGAAGATATTAACCTTGTGCGTAGCGGAGGTACCAGTATTAACGATCTAATACGCAAACATACATTTACTAGAGTTATAAAAGAACACAAAAGGTCAATACATAGAACAACTATTACTACTCAAAATGTTACAACTATCAACTACACTGATGGCTCACCTCCTACTATAATTGTTTCTACACCAAGATCAGTGACCAATGAAACATCAACTGGCATAGTTACTGAAAAATCAAGAGAGGATATCGAGGAAGTAGTACCTTATACTACAAGACAGGAAGATACAGTAGTAACTGTAAGACAAGGCCGGCCTGAAGTTGTTGTAGAAAATACTGACCGTGTAGAAACTACTACAAATCCTGATGGTAGTATACTAAACACTACTATAAGGCGATCAGTTACCACTACAACTACGCCGGTTATCACTGAAACTATTAACCCTAACATTACTGTATATGAGTATACAGATGGTCATAGGTTTAGTCATAACGATGGTGATATGGATATCTCAAGAAGTATAGAAAATATAGTTGATGTTGTTACTAATGAAACTATAGTACAAACTACAACTGAACATATAGTAGCATCAGAAACTACAACTAATGAAGTTGTAACACAAGTAACTGAATCTGATCCTGTATTTGCAACTACATATGAAGACAGGACTACAACCTCTACTTCTAACAATATTGAAACAACTACAGTTACAAGGTATTATACAACTACTGCTACTGTAACAACCACAACTACTACAAGTACCACACCTGTAACAGTACAAACATGGACAGATGGTAGAACTGATACCATTAGAGGCGAAACAGTAGTTACAGTAACAACATCTGATACAGTGCAAACAGATAATTGGAATGTTGTAGTGAGTACTACTACACGAGAAGTAGAAGTTGTAAATGATGACGATCCCAATATGGGAACTCGTACAGCAGGATATAATCCTGATCCTGTAAGTTATCGCACAACTGAATTTGCTGGTACAAGTGGCACAAACTACAAGTTAGCAATTAACGCAGATGTTGCTTACTCTCGTGGTTGGACTGGCAAAGGTAGTTTGATCACCATTGCTGATACAGGATGGGATAGAGATCATCCTGATCTAGTTGGTGCAGTTAAGCATGAGTTTAACACAATGACTAACGATACTACATTTATGGATGATAATGTAGGACACGGCAGTCATGTAATGGGAATTGCTGCCGGCCGTAAAAACGGATTAGGCACACATGGTGTTGCATTTGATGCTGATGTTGCTGTAGCAAAAATTTCAGATAGTACTGGTTATAGTTTCCAAAGGGCTCTGGTTGCAGCAGCCTGGGCAAGAGATCTTGGAAGTGTGGCTTTTAATGTTAGTGCAAACTATGCGGAAGACTTAGCATTCCAATACAGCATAACTGAATCAGGCACAAGAGGACTCAAGTACAGCAACCATTACTACTATGGTGTAAACGGGTATAATGGCAGTGTAGTAGAGGCTCCATTATGGGCTACTGCATTAGGCAGCAATCAAATACTTGTTAACAGTGCAGGTAATTTGCGTAAGGACTATGTAAGTGGTAGTGCACAAATGGCTCACGCAACTGATGCAAATGGTAACCTAATATTAGGTGGCCGTATGATAATTGTTGGGTCATATGATACAGTTAATCAGCAGGTTGCAAGTTATAGCAACAAGGCTGGTACTGTGTGTGCAACCTGGGACTTCACAAACAATGTATGTAAAGACGCTGCTCGAGCAAGTGACTTTTACATTCTTGCTCCAGGTGACAATATCCAGAGTGCATACAAAGATGGAACTGACAGATTAATGAGTGGTACATCAATGGCTGCACCAGTTGTAACAGGTGCTATTGGTATCATACATCAGATGTGGCCACACATGATGGGTGCTAACCTTGTTCAACTATTACTTCTTACAGCAGACAAGGATCTTCCTGGATATGATGTAACTGTACACGGGCAGGGTTTGCTTGACTTGGACAAAGCAACGCAACCCGTGGGCGCCACAGGCATTCCTACAACAGGACGCACAAGCGGTGCCATTGCTAACATTGAAACACTTAGCGGCGGCGCAGGCGTAGGCACTGTAAGCACAGATGCGTTCGCTGCATTAAGCAATGTAGCAGTGTTAGATAGTTTTGAGCGTGACTTTAGTGTAGACCTAAACAATGCTCAAGCAGTCGACACTCGTCCTGGATCACAAGTTGAAACTTTAAGTTTTGGAGGAACCTATGACGGTTATTGGAATCTTGCTGGTGGTAGCGAAAAGTATATCATTAATGATGATCTCATAACCAGTTTTAAGTTTGATGAAGAAAACCAACTTAAAGGAGATTGGGGTTTAAGACTAGCATATGTACTAGTAGACAACTCAAGCACACAATTTGTTGCTAGCATTGGAATGGTTAAGGAAACAGACAAGTTCCTTAATAACACGCAACAAGGTTTTATGGGTGTTGGCAAAACACACATAACAAACTATGCTGGTGTAAATGTAAACCATAAGTTTGATGACAATTGGTTTGCATTTGGTAACCTACAGTTAGGATTAACTGATGTTGAAAAGTCCAAAGAGTTTAGCCTAGTTACCGGTTACACTGACCTTGTAAGCAATAGTTGGGGCATTGGTGCTGGTTACCAGTTCGATAATGGATGGACGGTAGGCGCCAACTTTAGTCAGCCAATGGCTATTAGCAGTGGTAAAATGAACTACAAAGTGCCAGTAGGACGCACACTTGACGGCGATGTATTATTCAATGAAGGAAGTGCAGATGCAAGTACGAAATATATTGAATATGACACTGGTCTTTTTGTAAAATATAACTTAAACGATATGTCAGTTGCTGGCTATGCTGAACATCGAGCAAATGTAGCCGGTATAAAAAATAACAACGAAGTGAATGTTGGTATTAAAGTAGACATTAAATTTTAAGGAGTTATAGGTTGAGCCTAACTAAACTAACATATGAAAATGTAGAAGCATTAGAGTTCGACGTAAGTCATGATCCGGTGCGTCCAGAACTTTCACTAGACTTTAGGTTAAGTGCTGGGCGAGAGATCTATGTATTGGAAGAGGATGGAAAATATCGTGCAGCAATATGTGTAGCCTATACAAACGAAGTTCCTACTACTGTAAAGGAACTAGATCAGTTTAGTGTTGAAAATGGATCTATTGCTATTGCTTACACAGTATGGAGTAAAGCACCACGAGCTGGCAGAACCATTGTTTTCGAATTACTGGATTTATGCAGAGAAAAAGAAGGGATCAAACGTCTAGTTACATTGAGTCCAAAAACTGACATGGCTAGACGATTCCATCTAAATAACGGAGCAGTTACTTTGCAGAACAATACTGCAACTGATAACTATGAATATAGCCTATGAAATTTTTCAAAGACAGGAAAAGAATTATACTTGACAGAGTTGGTCAAAAGCCCTATTTGGTTAGGTATTATCTATTCCTAAAAGATCGCAAATGGTTTCCATTTAACATCTTTTTGCACAAGTTTTTACAAGGGGATCCAGATGAACTTCATGATCATCCGTGGCCCTACTTTACACTTATACTACGAGGCGGTTACTGGGAGACTACACCCCAAGGACGGTTTTGGCGTGGTCCAGGACACATGCGTATAAGTGGACCAAAAAGTCTACATCGTGTAGAATTAAAGCCTGGAACAAATGCATGGACTCTTTTTATCCCTGGCCCAAAACTTCGCGAATGGGGTTTTATTGTAAATGGCAAATGGGTGCATAATGAGAAGTATTTTGCATGGAGAAAGCAGAAGGTAAGAGATGAAAAAACTGTATCTATCTGACAAACAAATTCAAAAGGGCGTGCATGACATTGTACGCCAAATGTATCGTCATAACTGGCGTCCTGATTACATTGTAGGCATTACAAGAGGTGGATTGATTCCTGCCGTAATGATGAGTCATCTAACAGGCATTCGAATGGAAACAATTGATGTCAGGTTAAGAGACTCTGACAACAGTCCCGAACATGCACTGTGGATGGCTGAAGATGCGTATGGATATGATGACAAAGACTACTACGATCCTGCAATGGGACACAATAAAACATCTGAAGGAAAGCGTAAAAAGATTCTTATTGTAGACGACATCAATGACACTGGTGCTACATTTCAATGGATCAAAGAAGATTGGCAATCAAGTTGTATGCCACGTGATCCAAGTTGGAATAATATTTGGGGCAGTAATGTAAGATTTGCTACTATAGTAAATAATCTTGCAAGCCCTTTTGAAATCAATTATACTAGTATTGAAATCAACAAAGCAGAAGAAGACACATGGGTTGTATTTCCATATGAGGAGTGGTGGTAATGCCCAAAGCAAAATATTCACCGTGCATCAGCGTATGCACAATAGGCGACGATGGTTACTGTTTAGGTTGTGCTCGTACACCTAAAGAAATAAGAGGCTGGCGAGACCTTACAGAAGAAGAACAATTAGACGGTATTGAAATGTTGCGTGAAAGACAATTTGAAAGAGCTAACAAAGGAAATTAAAACTTATGTTTACTGAATATAAAGATTGGATTACAAACGGCAAACATTCAGAGGTGCTTGGAGAACTAATTCTTAGAGCAAGATGGAAATTTGGTCAAGTAAGTGATAATGAAATTGAACCAAACTTTCCAATGTGGTTTCAAAATTTTTATGATCCACGTTCCAAAGCATGGGGCACTGACGTGCCTGAAGTTGCTAAGGAGTTAACTGAAGAATTTATGAAACTTGTTCCTGAAAATTATATTCTTGTACGGAGTATGGCAAGTGCAAATACATTTGGGTTGGATGGAGACTGGCACACTGACTGGCCTGACCCTGATACAAGTATTACTGGCGTTTTGTATACAGACAGAAATTGGGAAAGAAATTGGGGAGGTGAAACAGTATTTGTAGATGCTGATGGTAAAATGGTCGCAAGTGAGTATGAGCCTCGTAAATTAATTACCTTTGATGGCAGCATTCCACACATCGGCAAAGGGCCGCAACGCCGTTGCAAAGAAATGCGTAGTATTCTAGCATTTCAAGCAGTGGACGGAGATGTTCTCGAAAAAAGAATGCAACTTAATCTCAAATGAATGTTGACTCGTCTAAATAAGTGTAGTATTATATTAGCAAGAGGTCTAAAGTGTTCGTCCCTCTATAAACATTCCGCACACTCTTATCAAGGAGTATAAACTATGGCCAAATATATTAGTACAAAAACATACAGGCATTTAGGTCCAGTTGCATACAGGCAATGGAGAGCAGACAGTCATTGCAATTTAATCCATGGCTATGCACTGAGCTTTCACTTTGAATTTGAAACAGACGATTTAGATGCTCGTAACTGGGTGGTTGACTTTGGTGGTCTAAAGCCACTAAAGAACAACCTAGAAGACTGGTTTGATCACACACTGCTAGTAGCACAGGATGATCCGGACCGGGATACTCTGTTGGACCTAGGCAAAAAAGGACTAGCAAAAATTACGGAAGTTGAAAAGACTGGATGTGAAGGTCTAGCAGACTTCCTTTATGAGTATGTAAACACAATATTCTTACCAAGTTGGGAACCTGGCACTAGAGTTTGGTGCTGTAGGGTTGAAGTAAGAGAAACCGACTCAAATATGGCTATGCGAGTTGGACACAGAGAAGATGGAGAATTTGAATGACAATGTTTAAAGGTTTTTTAAAATGGTTTTTAGGTGATAGTGAGAAAAAAGAAGTTGAGTCTGTACCACAATATCTAACAGGCAACCAAACAGTTAAGCCAAAGGCTGCACCAAAGCCCAAAGCAAAGGAAGCAGTAAAGAAGCCTGTGATTAAAGAAGAAGAACTTAAGAAGATGACTAAAAAGCAAATTGATGACTGGGCCGCTGGCGCCGGCGTTACACTTGATCGTCGTCTTACAAAAGATAAAATGATTGCTGAACTAAAAAAGAGTGTAACTATATCCTAACATGAGTTATGTGATAACTTATCCAGGTGGTGCTTATGGTAACTTTGTAGGTTTTACTCTAAGGTGGTTAATGGGCGAGTATCCAGTGGATTTTAGACCATTTACTAGTAAAGGCAATAGCCATAGTTGGAATGCTCAAATTGTTAAATTTGATAAAGTTAGTCTAGAAAACCTTGAACCAATGCTTGGCATAGACACTTTTGCTATTCTTCACCCTAAGGGTCAAAAGGATCACAACCTTATAGAACGTTTAGAGTTACTAACCAAATGTTACGATAAAGTTATATACATATGTCCTAGATTTGAAGACTGTATTTGGCTATTAAATAATAGACAAACAAAAATATATCCAGAAGGTTGGATAGAGCATTTCAAAAATAAGAATGAGTTTGCAAATTTAGATTCATGGGAATCAAGTACTAAAGAAATCTGGGAAGAGCGAGAATTTCTTAGCATTTACCTATATGATCAATTATTATCAGAAACAGAACTAGCAAATATAATAGATTATAAAAATTATGATTCTAATAAAATTAAAATCATATACATGAATGATCTTAGAGACAATTTTTCACTAACATTTAGATATCTTTGCTCATGGTTAAATTTAGAAGTGGTGCGCTCACAACTTGAGATTGACAATCTTGAAAAAGATTGGAAAAATAATGAAAAATTTTTATTTAAGGATAGATTGATTGAAGACTTAGTTAATGCTACAATAGATAATAAAAATTTTCCAATGGAAAATTTAACTTATGTAGATGAAGCAATGATGCAATGGAAGTTACGCAATAAAGGTTTTGAATTGAAGTGCTATAACCTTAATAAGTGGCCCGAAACAACAAGCGAATTGAGAGATCTTATATATGAAAATTAGATACACAGAAGCATTTTACAGTGTTCAAGGTGAAGGAAGATTCGTTGGCGTTCCCAGTGTTTTCCTTCGCATGTATGGCTGCAACTTTACTTGCCCAAAGTTTGGACTTGCTAGGAACGCCGACGCTAGTGAAACAGAAACAAGACTTGACGAAATTATCTATGAAACAACCAAGGCGTTTCCTGAGAAATATGACAGTATTGACAAATTGCCGCTTATGGAAACAGGATGTGATAGTTATGCTGCTTGGCATCCAGCGTTTAAGCATCTGCAAAATGATGTAGATCTGGACACACTTGTAGATAGACTGCTAGCCCTAACTCCTAATGGTTGTTGGACACAGGAAAACGGGCAAGATGTGCATTTGGTTATTACAGGTGGCGAACCATTGCTTGGATGGCAAAGAGTTTATACACAATTATTTGAACACCCACGTATGAAGGACTTAAAAAATGTCACTTTCGAAACTAACACCACGCAGCCTTTGCGAGAAGATTTCAAGACTTACCTCAACAATAATCAACAACTACATGTTACATGGTCATGTTCCCCAAAACTATCGGTTAGTGGACATGATTGGAATGATGCTGTATTGCCTAGCATTGCTCGTAGTTACTGCGATGTTAATGGTAGCTACCTGTATCTCAAGTTTGTGGTTTGTGATGATATTGACGTGGCAGAAGTTGACAGAGCTGTTGCAGAGTACAGAGCGGCAGGAGTTACAGGCTCGGTTTACATCATGGCTGTCGGCGGGACAACAAAAAGTTACTTCGCTAACGGAAAAAGTGTCGCAGAACTTGCACTCCAAAAAGGCTACTGCTACAGCCCAAGACTCCACGTCGACGTATTCGGCAACGCCTGGGGTACCTAGTCCTGTTAATGAAAAAGGTTATCCTTCCTACGAAGCAGTTAACAATTTAAACGAAACTCTTGAAGAAAGAGCAAGGAAAGCTGGACTATGACAGAGCCTGGCTCTTATTCTGGCAGAGGTATGATAGACAAGCATTTAATACCAGTACTAAATGATGTTGGGTATTATCCAGATATAATCAATATATCATCTCTCGATCCCGATAAAGAACTGCAGGATAAACAAATACTATCTGATTGTGTTTTGATAACATGTATTGATCCATGGAGATTTAACGATAGTGATGTTTTTAATCATCCAAGTTTAACAGGAAAAACTATTATATTGCAAACACTGGGTTATACTAACACCAAGTATAACAATTTACATTATAAAATATCTTTTCCTGCTTTTTACTTTATGCGACACAAACCTGAGGTAGATGTTTTATCTACTAGAGATTTAGATTATGGCTTTAGTTGTTTAAACAATACTCTTTCTCCTGAACGCATAGTAATAGGGCATAAATTTTATTCCCATGACCTTTTGGATAAAATTATTTTTTCTCAAAATCGTACTGATTATGATGATTATATAATAGAACGGTTATCAGAGGATTCAAAAGATATATACTCAGGTGTTAATCTGCCAAATCTAGATCAATATTTAAAAATGTTACCTATATCATATGAAGAGGACACAAGTAAATATTTAAGTTTTAACAACCATAAAGAACACATGATTTGGGCACATGGAACAGATCATCCTGCCTGGAAAAATGCATATTGTAACATTGTTACGGAAACCACAGCAACAGAATATCCATTTTACTTAAATCTAAATAGCCCTTTTTTTAGTGAAAAGTCACAAAAACCTTTTAGTAGCAAGCAGATTCCCTTGATAGTTGGCGCACAAGGACATTATGCTTACTTGAAAGATTTAGGATTCGAAATGATGGAAGACTTATTGCCATCCGGATATGATAATATGACTTTTTTAGAAAAAGTAGATGCAATGATATCAGTTGTTATTAAGGGCAAAGATTTTATTAAAGACTTTTATTTTGATCATTTGAAGGAAATCGAACACAACTACGATCTAGTAATGGGTGATAGTGTAGAGAATAAAATTTTAAATAACATTAGGAGTGTATTCCAATGAAATCAGTTTGGGTAAGACATGGCGAAAGCGAGTATAACCTAGAAAATCGTTGCACAGGTTGGCACGATCCTGATCTTACTGAACTGGGCAAGGAAGAAGCACAAAAAGCAGGTAAATATCTTTGCGAAAAATATGGTAGTATTGCAAACCTATACTCTAGTGATTTGCGTAGAAGTTTTAACACTGCTAATATAATCTCAGAGTCAACAGGTTGGAATATTACTCCACAAGTTAGCCCTGCTATACGAGAAAGAGATTTTGGTGACTGGAGTGGTAAGAAAAGGGACCAAATAAAACTATTACTTGGAGAAGATCAATTTACAAAAATACTTAAAGGGTGGAAAACTAAACCTGCAAATGGAGAAAGTTTACAAGACACTGCCGCAAGAGTTTATGGATTTTTAAAAGAAATAGAAGATAGATCCAACGAATTACCACATGTAATTGTTTGTCATCGTAATACAATAAGAGCAGCGGCAGTAGTACTTGGCAAAGTTACGCCAGAAGAAATTAATGAGTTTGAAGTGCACACAGGAGAAATATTAGAATGGGACTTTTAGATAATGCAAAACGTGCTATAGGCTTGGGCAATGCAAAAAAAGTAAAACAAGCAGCACCACGAGCAAAAGTAAAGTCAGAAAAAGAGAAGGCTACAGAAGCTGGCGAGCCCTGGGTAAATGTTATCGGATTAGAGTTAGATCCTGAAAATCCTGGTAATGGTGCATTTGAATTAGACTGGAACGAACACTTTATTAAGCGTCTCTGGAAAGCAGGTTACCGTGATGAAGACGAACATGACATGGTTGATCGCTGGTTCCAGGATGTATGTAGACAAGTAGTTATGGAAACATACGAAAAAGATCAAGCAATGGTAACTAGAAACGACTTAGGCGGCGGCAAGTCAGAATACAGATGATAAAACCAATAAAGCCAGATCGTGTAAATGACTACTCAAGGTATATGTTAAAGTCACTTATGCTATTTTGCGGCGTGCCTTTAATCTTTGGTTTGTTTGTTAAACCCCTAGCTCTAGCATTTATAGTTTTTATTTCAGATTACTTGTGGCATGTAAAAGAAAAGATTAATAATGATACTCTACGTTAACGGCGACAGTCATAGTGCCGGTGCAGAACTAGTAGAAGATTTTTGTTTTGCAGAAGACGATAAGCAATACTTTCATTATGGTAGAACGCCACATCCACTAGCTATACCCAAAACTTTTGGTCATCATTTGTCAAGAAGACTTAATTGTGGATACTTTTTAGATGCTGAAAGTGCTAGCAGTAATGATCGTATTCTACGCACTACAAGAATATTCCTAGACGAGATATACAAAACATCCAAGACTATAATAATTGGTTGGAGCTCTTGGGAAAGAGAAGAAATTTTCCATGTCGATAGGTACTATCAATTAACTGCAAGCGGTACTGACAGTGTGCCGGAAGATTTACAAGAACATTATAAAAATTGGGTTGCTAATCAAACACAGGATACTTTAAGAGAAAAGCAAATACATTGGCACGATAAAATCTGGGACTTCCACTTAGAACTAACAGAAAAAAATGTACAGCATTTGTTCTTTAATGCAATGCAACCGTTTAATCCAGACTGGGTTGAAACGAAAGATTGGGGAAATTGCTATATAGATCCGTATAGTCCTGATTTAGTGTATATTAACTGGGCTAAGAGTAAAGGATTTTTACCAGCAAATTTTGGCGGTAATCACTATGGAGAGGATGCTCATAAAGCATGGGCAAAAGAATTACATATACGATTGACAGGAGCGCCAGAAAGTAGTACTATTACTAAAGTAATAACTGCAACTGTTCAACCATACAAGCCGAGGTAAGTATGAGTACATACCTACTAGTAGATACAGCAAATACATTCTTTAGAGCACGCCATGTTGCACATCGTGGCATGGATACCTGGACACGTTTAGGCTTTGCTATCCATGTTACTATGAGTGCAATTAACAAAGTATGGCGTCAAACAAATGCGGATCATGTTGTATTTGCACTAGAAGGCCGTAGTTGGCGCAAGGACTTTTACGAGCCTTACAAAAAGAATCGTAAAGTAGCACACGATGCTCTAACAGAAGAACAGCAAGAAGAAGATAAACTGTTCTGGGAAGCCTATGACGAGCTAACAAAGTTTTTAGCAGAGCAGAGCAACTGTAGTGTGCTACGCTGCGAAATAGCAGAAGCAGACGATATTATTGCTCGTTGGATCAGCAAACACAATAATGATCAGCACATTATACTAAGCAGTGACACTGATTTTGTGCAGTTAGTTAGCGACAATGTAAAGCAGTATAACGGCATCACTAACCAGATGATTACACTTGAAGGCATATTTGATGATTATGGCAAGCCTGTAAAGGATAAGAAAACAGGTGAACCTAAAGAAGCACCTAACCCTGAATGGTTACTGTTTGAAAAATGTGTGCGTGGCGATGCAACTGACAATGTGTTCAGTGCTTATCCAGGTGTGCGTACAAAAGGTACAAAGAACAAAGTAGGATTGCAAGAAGCATTTGAAGATCGCAACACAAAAGGTTATAACTGGAACAACCTAATGCTACAACGCTGGACTGATCACAATGGTGATGAGCATCGTGTACTAGACGATTACGAACGCAATCGCACACTTGTAGACTTAACTGCACAGCCGCAGGAACTTAAAGTCTATATCGACAGTGCTATAGAAGAACAGTTAGAATCTAAAACTAATGGTAGTATGGTAGGCGCAAAGTTCCTTAAATTTTGCGGCAAATATGAACTGAATAGGATTGCTGAAGATGTTACAAAGTATGCAGAATGGCTCCAGAGAGGCTACAATGCTTAAAGCAAAACCAGTAGTTGATAACAAGTTC